>Ga0116227_10002404_pt1 | contig 42677 bp, 37 predicted proteins | sample S1TSphgellanicum_FD_89693 | JGI IMG/M metagenome (GOLD analysis project Ga0116227, IMG submission 89693) | Host-associated microbial communities from peat moss isolated from Minnesota, USA - S1T2_Fb - Sphagnum magellanicum MG | ecosystem: Host-associated > Plants > Peat moss > Unclassified... | reverse complement strand
TTTCGTCAAGGCGCTGGGTGGGGCGGACAATCTCACCTCCATCGGCGCCTGCACCACCCGTTTGCGCCTGACCCTTCGAGACAATACGCTGCTGAATGAGGGCGCCTTGAAGGCCCTGGGTGCGCGCGGGATCATCAAGCCTTCGTCCACCGCCGTGCAGATCGTGCTGGGACCGATGGCCGATCAGGTCGCCGTCGAGATGCGCGCGGCAGCCTCGCAGAGTGCTCCGCAGCATGCAGAAACGCCAAACCCCGCGCCTCAGGCGGAGTCGGAGCAGGCGATCCCTGCCTCTCTGCGCGCAGCGCTGGGCGGCGAGAACGCCATCGCGTTGCGCCGTTTCCACGGTCGCATCCGGGCGACGCTGCGGGACCCGGCCAAGGTCGATCATGCCGCGCTGCTGCAACAGGGCGTGCGGCATATCGCCGAGATCGGCCCCGATACGCTGGACCTGCTGATCCCGCCGCAGTTCTGAGCCCAGACCGACAAGATTTTCAGCGGCCGGTGGTCCCTCGTGGCCGCTGCCGATGCCCCCTATCCAATGAGGACCCGATCCATGACCATCTTCGGCGCTATCGAAGCAGGCGGCACCAAATTTGTCTGCGGCGTGGGCAATGCGCGTGACGGATCGCTGCGCACCGCGGCCATTCCTACCCGCGACCCGGACACGACCTTTGCCGATGTCGCCGATTTCTTCCGTGAGGCGGTCGGGCTGGGGCCGCTGGGCGGGATTGGTCTTGCCAGCTTCGGGCCCATTGGCGTCGATCCGAAAGCCCCGGATTATGGCCATATTCTGGCCACCACCAAGCCGGGTTGGGAAGGCACGGACATGATCGGCAGGCTGCGCGATGCGCTGAGCCTGCCCGTTGCGCTCGATACCGATGTCAACGCCGCCGCTCTGGCCGAGGCGCAGCATGCGGCGGAACCGGTACGCCATCTGGCCTATGTGACGGTGGGCACTGGTATCGGCGTCGGGCTGGTGGTCGATGGGCGGAGCGTGAACGGTATGGCTCACCCGGAGATCGGGCATATTCTGGTGCGTCGTCACCCCGCACATGGCGATTTTCCGGGCATCTGCCGTTTTCATGGCGACTGTCTGGAAGGGATGGCGGCAGGCCCCGCGCTGGAAGCGGCATGGCCCGGCCACAATCAGCATTTCCCTGAGGATCACCCGTTCTGGGCGGTGGAGGCGGACTATATCGCCCAGCTTTGCATGAATCTGATCCTGACCACCGCGCCCGAGCGCATCGTGCTGGGCGGCGGGGTGATGAAGCAGGAGCGGCTGTTCCCGCTTATTCAGGCCCGTACGTTGGCGCTGCTGGGCGGCTATGCCCATGGGGTGAAGGATATGGAGACGATGCGCCGCATGATCGTGGCGCCCTCTTGCGTCGAGCCATCTGGGCTGATTGGTGCTTATCTGCTGGCTGAAAGCTGCGTGGATGGGGGCGCCGCATCGCTGGGTCACAAGGAAGTGTGTGCAGCCTGAGATGACCGTGATCGGCCCTGTCCCTGAAGGGATGGGGCCGAAGCATGAGATGATATGTCGCATGACCTGGCCGCAAATCATGACATTGGTGGATATCCACCATGCTGCCGGGCAAAGATAAAATACTGATAAATTCTGAATGTTGAAGCAGCATCGATCTATGCGGGCAAGGGGGCGACCGTCGTGTCCACAAGGCTTGCGGCGCGGACCATGCAGATGCCCTTCACCGGCGGCGATGGCACGCAGCGTCCGCCCATCGACAAGGCAGGCTGGCCGACGCGCACTTACGACAAGGCAACGACCCTCTCGATCCCGGGCCAGAGCCTACGCCTGATCCCGGTCCGCACGTCACATGGCGAGGGCGATGCGATGGTCTTTTCCCCGCAGGCCAATGCGGCTCCTATGAGGGCAATTTGCAGGTCTATCGCCAGGCCTTGCAACTGGCCAATAACGACACAAGGATCGTGCCGGGCCATGGCGGCCTGACCAACAAGGCGCAGGTCATCGCCTATGTCACGATGTTGGAGAAGGTGCGCGATCAGGTCATGGCGATGATCGCTCAGGGCAAGAGCAGGGATGAGGTGGTGGCCGCCCGGCTGCTGGCCGATGACCACAGCCCGCAACCCGGCGGTCCCGACAATCGCGACAGCTTTGTCGCGACGCTCTACACCGCTTTGAAGACCGGTGTGGGGGCCTGACAAACCTGCCCTGACCATGGAAAAGCCCCCTCCGGTATGACCGAAGGGGGCTTTCTGTCGTGCCGCAAAGAGTAGGTCCCGGTGCCGCATCATGCAGCACCGGGACAGGCGGTGGCCCGTCAGAAGCTCGTGCGCACGCCGATCTTATAGGAGCGGCCGAGGATATCGTAATTGAGGTTGCGGCTGCCGCTGGTCACCGCCACCACGGCATAGAGCGGCGGCGAACGGTCGAAGACATTGTTGACCACGCCGAAGATCTGGAAATTTTTTCCCACCCCCACATGCCACGACAGATTGGTGTAGACCATGCCGGGCAAGCGGTTGTTGTTGATCGAATTGGCGTTGGTGTTGAGGTAGCCGGCATCGGTGGGGTCCACCACGGTCGCGCCATTGGTGCCGCCGCCGGTCAGCGTATAGGGGCTGAGCGTATCATATTTCACGCCGGTGAAGCCGCGCAGTTGCAGATCCACCCCCGATTTGCCCAGAATGTAGCTGAGGGTGGCGGTCGCGGTCCACTTCGGCACACCTTGCGCTGAACCTGCGGTCTCGAAAGGCTGGGCGCGGATCAGGGTCAGGAACTGCTGCAGATGGATGGCGTAATTGGCTGAGCCATGCAGCTCGAAATGTCCTGGAATGCCAAGGTCAGGCACGCGGTAGGAGGCATCGAAATCGATCCCCTCGGACTTCAGCTGATTGAGATTGTAGGTCAGGTTCCCCGCCGAGGTGATGCCATTGCCGCCCGCCGTGCTGTTGAAGGTGATGCCCGGGCAGGTGGTGGCGCCTGTCGCGATCAGCGAGGCGCAGACGCTCTGGGTCTGGGCGGCGGAGAGGCGGGTGATCGCCCCGTTGATGCGGATGTTGTAGTAATCCACCGAAAGCCTCAGGCCCCGCAGCGGTCCGTCGCTGAGGGCCAGCGTGGCGCCGCCGGTGAAGGTGTTGGCCTTCTCGGGCTTGAGCGCGGTGTTGCCCGAAGCAAAGATGTTGCTGGTGCCCGTCACGCCATAGCCGAAGGTGCCGGGGATGTTGTTGGTGGTGGAGGTGGGCAGCGCGCCGCCGAGGAAATACAGCTCGTTGAGATTGGGCGCGCGGATATCGCGCGACCATGTGGCGCGCAGGCGCAGGCCCTTGGCGGGCTCCCACACCCCGCCCGCCTTCCATGTCGTGACAGCGCCCGAGAGCGAATAGTCGGTGCGGCGCACCGCGCCATCGACGCTGATCGACTTGGCGAAGGGCAGGTCTTTGGCCAGCGGCACGCCCAGCTCAAGGAAGCCCTCCTTCACCGTCTGCTGCCCGCCATAGGTGGTGAAATTGCCCAGCGAATAGATGCTGGCATTGCCCAGCGCATCGGCGGTGACGGTCAGCTTGTCCTTGCGCCACTCGCCGCCCAGCGCCACCGAGACATCGCCCGCCCACAGAGTGACCGGCGTGCCCGACAGGCTGGCGGAGACGACATCCTTGCTGATGATCGTATCCTGATGTTGCTGGTTGTAGATGTAGTTCAGCGCGGCGGCGCTGTTGGTGGTGCCAAAGGGATTGAAGGCCACGCAGCTTTTTCCGGTGGTGCTCTCATACAGGTTGAGCTGGCCGATCAGCAGCGATGACAGGTTGGGATTGCTGGCCGTGCCGTTGCAGCCATAGACCGCCTTGTAGAGCGCCGAGGTGACCAGGCCGGTGGTGTTGAAATCCTGATGCGTCCAGCCATGCTGGCCATAGACATCGACCTTCCAAGTGCCGAAGCTGCCCTTGATGCCGCCGACCATGTCATGCATGTCGAGGTTCTGCCAGGTCAGGTTGCCGCCGCCATTCTCGGTCATGATGCGGCCGATGGCGACATTGGTGCCGCTGTAAAGCGACCGCACCGAAGCGGGCAGGCTGCTGACGGGCACCTGAAAGGCGACCAGATAGCTGGAGGTCAACTGCGCGGGCAGGCTGGTATGGGCATAGTTCAGCTCGGCATAGGCCTGCCAGTTTTCGGTGATGTCGTAAGAGGCGCGGCCATAGGCGACGATGCGTGAATTCTTGTTCTGCAACTGGAAGAAGCTGTAGGGGCTGTAACCCTGATTGGCGGTGGAGCCGGTCATCTGCGCACTGGTGCCGCTGCCGAAGACGGTGCCCTGATTGAACACCGATGCATTGCCCGCCGCATCGAAGGTGTAGAGGTTGCCGTTGCTGGCCCGCGTGGTGATCAGGCTGCCCGCCGTCACATTGGCCAGCTCGACCCCGGTGGCGAAGACCTGTGCGGGCAGGCCCAGCGCGGTGCGCTGCGCTGCGGAGGTCGCCAGCAGGCCCTGCTCTTGCGAGTAGCGGCTGTAGATGTTGCCCACGCCCAGCGTGCTGCCCCAGTCGAAACCGGCGATGATATGGCCGCGCCCTTTGGCAAAATCGGTGCCGCCCGCCAGATTGACGGCGAATTGCTGGCCATCGCCGCGTTCGGTCAGGCCGCTCTGCACGCTGGCGGTGATGCCTTTCATATGGTCCTTCAGGATGAAGTTGACCACGCCCGCCACCGCATCCGAACCATAGGCCGCCGAGGCGCCGCCGGTCACCACATCCACGCGGTCGATCAGCCCGACCGGGATCATGTTGGTGTCGAAGGAGCCGGTCGAGACCGTGCCGACATGGCGATGCCCGTTGACCAGCGTCAGCGTGCGCACATCGCCCAACCCGCGCAAATCGGTCAGCGCCTGCACGCCCGACTGCTGGTCGGCCACGCGCCCGCTGCCCGCCGCCGAGCGGCTGACGCGCATGGCGGGCATCTCATTGATCACATCGGAGATCTGCACCGGCGCGCGCTGCTGGATCTGCTCGGTGGTGAGCGTCTGCACCGGGGTAGGCGAGGTGAAATTGGGGTTGGTCAGGCGTGAACCCGTGACGATGATCTCGGGGATCGAGGGATCGCTTTTTCCCGGCTTGGCCGTCTCGCTGTCGGGCGCCTGTGCCTGCACCGCGTCGGCGGGCGCATCATGCGCCCATGCCTGCGCTGGTATGATGGCGGCGGCGGTTGTCGCCAGCAGAATCCTGCGGATCATTGTCATGTCATCTCCCCTTATGCGGTGCGCCCATGTTTTCGAGCGCACTCTGATTGTTGGTGTGTGTCTGTGTCAGAGCACCGGCCCCGCCGTCGTTTCGGCTTCGGCGGCGCAACCCTCTGCCGGGGCGCTGCCCTGTGCCGCGACCTGTGCGACCTCATGCTGGGCCGCTGCCAGATCCTCGCGGAACGCGGCTTCGGCGCGGGCGCGGGCCAGCAGGGGCCCGGCCAGATCGCGCCCGGCCATCACCTCGCTGACGCTGGCAAAGCCGCAGATTGCGGCGCTGTCGCCATAGGAGCGGGCGCGGGCCATCAGCGCATCGCTACGCGCGGGCAGGGCCTCGCCAAGGATCAGGCCGATGGTCCAGGCCCAGGCCGACTGGATCGAGGGCGTGTTCCCGGCCATCGTCAGCGCCTTGTCGGCAAGGCAGACATGGCCATCATCGCGCTGATAGGGGCGCGGGGCCTCCTGCGGCGCGATGCGCGTCAGATTGATCATGTCGGTGCGATAGCGCGAGAGCAGCTTGACCAGACGCGGCGCATTCTCGGCGCTCAGCGTGGTTCCGGCGGCGCAGGCGAAGGCCTTGAGCACGCCCTTGCCCGCATCGGCCTGAGCCTGGGTCCAGCGTGGCGAACCTTCGAGCTTGCGGCTCTGTTGGAAGAAGGCGCGGTCGGCGATGTTACGCGGGGAACCGGGGGCAGGGCGGGGCGCCAATCGATCGCGATGCAATCCGCTTTGTGCCAGATAGGCACGATATTCCGGCGGCAGGCCCGGCGGCGATCCCGCAGGTGCGGCGGCGGGCTGGGCATGGGCCAACCCCATCAGCGCGCCGCTGCCGATCATGGCCAGCCCCATGCAGACGATCAATCCTGTGCCGCAGCGTCCCCTGGCCCGCATGCCCAACCCTTTCCCTCTGGTGGTGTAACCTTGCGCGTCCCGCCGCTGTTGCAGCCTGTAACCGCGTTACACCGGCTCTTAGGCGCAACTTGGGTGGTTGAGGTCGCCTGTTTGGGGTTATTCAGCTATGCGCGGATTGGAATGGCATAGTTTATATATTTGTTTAAAAGCGATAAATGCAAATGACCGCGCGATCCCCGCAACCGTTACACCCATTCCCTCCGTACCGCCGATGGCTATAGCTAGGCAGGCAATCAGCCGGGTCGGGCAACGTTTCCGACCCGCACCCAGGAGAGAGTGGATGACTTCACGCATTGGTCGATCGGTCGGTCTGTTGGGCCTTGCACTGGCCACGGCCCTGCTGCCCGCAGCCGGGCATGCCGCCGCCCCCGAAAGCTGCACCGTGCCCGTGGCCGAACGCGCCGTGGCGCTAAACGAGATCCAGAATCTGGTGGGCCGTTATGACCATTTGGGTACGTTGCGCGGCGAGGGCACGCTGGCCGATCTCTTCGCGCTGAAGACCGAAGGCGTCAGCTGGCTGACCCCCGGCGGGCCCGTCGGCATCGCCGCGATGAAGGCCCGCTTCGAGGACCCCGATGAGGACCGCCGTCCCGGCATCCTGCATATGCACTCGATGTTCTCGCCGATCATCGAGATCGCCGGCGACGGCAAGACCGCCAAGGGCGTGTGGGACAGTTTCGGCCCCAGCATTCAGGGGCCGGACGACATCGGCAGTTGGCTCTGGGTGAAATATGCCGTCGATTTCACCAAGGAAGAGGGCAAGTGGAAGATCTGGCATCTGCGGGTCTATCCGGTGTTCAACACCAAATTCTCCACCCCGATCACCCAGACCGCGCGCGAGATGAACGCCAAGCAGGGCGGTCCCGCCGTGGCGGGCGTTTCCGGGCGCGACAGCGCGCGCGCCGGCCCCAATGCCGGGCAGTCCCGCCCGGGCTATGTGATGCCCTCGACCATCTGGCGCTATGACGGCAAGTCCTCGCCGCAGGGGCCCTTCATCCCCGAGCCCTACTGCCACTTCGACCCGGCTCACGCCTATACGGCGGAAAAATAAGGATGATGGTGCGGGCTTTCCTGTTCGAGAGGGAAAGCCCGCTCCCGATTGACCGACCCATGGCGCCCGAAAGAACAGGCGCCGGGTTCAGAGGAGAAAAGATGATGACACGCAAGCTGGCCGTCGCGATGGCGGCTGTTCTTACCGCCACGGCGGCGGTTCCCGATGCGGCGATGGCGCATCATTCCGCGGCGGCCTTCGACCGGTCCAAGCCGCTGGTGGTGGGCGGCACGCTCAAGGTGTTCGACTGGACCAACCCCCACAGCTGGATCACCCTGACCGTGCCAGACGGCAAGGGCGGGAATGAGGAATGGCGGCTGGAAGGCCCCTCGATCTCGATCCTGGCGCGCAATGGCTGGAAGCGGGATTCGATCCACCCCGGCGAGAAGCTGCGCCTGCTGGTCGCGCCCAACCGCGATGGCAGCAAGGGCGGGGAGTTCCTGACCGTGAAGAAGGCCGATGGCACGACGCTGAAATTCGGCATCGTGTAACAGGCTGCGCCATGCGGCCCGGGGGGACTGCAAGGCGTGATGACGATGAAGGGCGGACGGAAGCCTTCGCCGCCCGATCCATGAGGAGAGAGCCGATGCCGTTTCATGCGAAACGACAGGAAAGGCTGGCCGCGCTGACGATCGCCGGGGGGCTGTTGTGGCTGCCGCTGGCGGCGATGGCGCAGGTCAGTTCCGCCAGCGATGCCGACATTCAGGACGCGCCGCCGCAGTTCAAGTCCAGCCTGTCGAACGGCCGGATCAAGCCCGATGCCAGCGAGTTGACGCGCCAGAACATTCAGGGCGCGCCGCCATCGCAGGACCCGCGCGATTTCAACGGCATGTACAATTTCCTGCGCGATCCGGGCGGTTCTCCGGGGGCGCCGGCGGGCGGGGGTAAAGCGGGTGGACCGCCCGGCGGCGCTGCCAAGCCGGGCGGGTCTGGCGGACCTCCGGGAGGGGGCGGTCCTCCGGGGGGCGGCAGGCCGACCAATCTGGGGGCGGGCGCCTGTGTGGTGAACAGCTTTGGCGGTCTCACCAGCTATTCGACGACGATCCTGATCAACCCGCGCGAGGTGATGTTCCTGATGGAGGAAAATCACGTTCTGCGCTGGGCGACGTTTGCGGACCAGCACAAGGCCGATGTGCAACCCTCCTACACCGGCGATTCCATCGCCCGCTGGGATGGCGACACGCTGGTGATCGACACCACGCAGGTGGCGACGCGCGGCAGGCCGGGCACCGACCATTATGTCGAAAAGGCCGCCAAGCTGCCCAATGGCAACATCGCCATCGAGCGCTTCAAGGCCGATGACAGCGGCGCGCTCCAGCCGGTGGAGAAGGTGACGCTGCGCTGGCGGCCCGACCTGCATTACGTGGAGGACATCTGCGAGGACTTCGGCGAAGCATTCGGGATTGGATATCAATGATGGGACGCGCAAGAATGAAAGCCGCTCTGGCGGTGCTGCTGGCGGTTCCCGCCGCGTTGCAGGCGGCGCCCGACACGGCCCATGACGGGGGGCACGATTGGCTGAACGGCACATGGCGCGCTCAGGGCGACGGGTTGCTGCACAGCCTTGATGGCAAGCCGGTGCCACTGACCGCCAAGGCCGCATCGGCATGGGCCAGAGTGAAACCGGCCTTTCTGGCGGGCGACCCCAAGGTCGATCCGGCGCGCCGTTGCAAGCCGCCGGGCGAGCCGCGTCTGATGGCCGATCCGGGCACGCCTTTTTCGGTGATCGTCACCGGGCCGCGCGTGCTCTTTGCCTATCGGTGGAACCGGCTGGTGCGGATGATCGAAATGGAGTCCCCGCGCGAGGTGATCGGCCCGACCTATTTCGGCCAGAATGCGGGCCATTGGGAGGGCGACACGCTGGTCGTCGATGTGCAGGGGCTGCATGAGGGCGTGGCGCTCGACAAATCCGGCCTGCCGCATGGCGAGAAGCTACGCATCACCGAGCGGTTCCGCGCGCGCGACAAGGACCGCATGGAAATGGTGGCGCAGTTCACCGATCCCGACAGCTTTACCCGCCCCTGGAGCGCGCGTCTGGTGTTCCAGCGCCAGCCCGGCCTGACCGTGGCCGAGGACATCTGCCTCGACCGCGAACATCTGGTGGGCAAGCTGATCGACCCGAACAAGGTCAAATAGCACCGGGCCGGTCGTGCGCCTTGATGGCAGCGCGACCGGCTTCTGGTCTCGGCGCGCTTACAGCGTCTGGCAATTCTCCGCGCGCAGGATCTGGCCGGTCATGGAGCGCGCTTCCAGCAGCATCAGCGCTGTTTCCGCAATGTCCTCCGGGGTCGAGATGCGCTGCAGCAGCAGGCTGCCCGTCAGCCTTCGCATATTGTCCTCATGCCCGTCCCACCAGCGCGTCTGGACGGCCCCGGGGGCCAGGCAATTGACCCGGATCTCGGGCGCCAGCGCGCGGGCCAGCGACCGCGTCAGCCCATGGAGCGCCGCTTTCGAAACGGCATAGGGGATGGAGGAGCCATAGCCCGTCTCGCCCGCGATGCTGCCGATGTTGAGGATGGCGGCGCCTGCCGTCTGGCGCAGATAAGGCGCCGCGGCGCGGGCGCAATGGAAAGCGCCTTTCACATTGGTGGCGTAAAGCTCTTCCCACACGCCGTCGTCGATGGCGTCGAGATCGGCGAAGGGCAATTGCCGCGTGATTGCCGCATTGTTGACGAGATAGCGCAGCGGGCCCCACGCCCCGGCGATCTGGCGTACCGTCTCCTGCACGGCTTCTTGGTCGCGAACATCGGTGGCGAAGCTTTGCGCGGTGCCGCCTGCCTGCTCGATGGCGCGCACGGTCTCTTCGGCATCGGCCTGACTGCGCGAATAGAGCACACCGACCGCGAAACCGCGCCGGGCCAGCGCCAGGCTGATGGCGCGCCCGATGCCGGTGCCGCCGCCGGTGACGATGGCTGTTTCTTGTGGGCTTTGCATGGGGGGGCTCCTTGAGGTTCAGGCGGTCTGCTTCAGCACGTCGCGGATGATGGCGCAGACGGTGTTGGCGGCGGGCCAGCCAGCGTAAAAGGCGAGATGCGTGGCCATTTCGCCCAGCTCCTCACGGGTCACCCCATTGTCGAGCGCGCGCTGGATATGTCCGGGCAGTTCGTTGCTGCGATAGAGCGCAATCAGTGCGGACACTGTGACGATGCTGCGATCACGTTTGGAAAGCGCCGGGCGTTCCCAGACCTCGCCGAACAGAATGCGATCGCTGAGATCGGCGAGGGCGGGGGCGACATCGCCAAAGGCGCGCCCGGCGGGGGTTGTGATGTTCGCGCTCATGCCGCTGCCGAGGTGCCGTGGCTGAACGACCAATCCTCGAAGCGGGAGTTGGCGATCACCACCATCACATCCTCGGGCCGGATGCCCGGCGATTGCGCCAGATTGTCCACCAAGGTGTGGTAGAAGCGGCGTTTGGTGGCGTCCGGGCGGTCGCGCCCGGTGGTGATGTGAAACAGCACGAAGCCGTCCGAGCGCGGGCCGCCGCGGTAATTAGTGTCGATGATCATCTCGCCGGGCTGATGCTGATGGAAGAGGGTGAAGCGGTCGTTCTCCGGCACGTCGAAGCTCTCGATCATGGCGCGATCAAGGCTGTCGGCGATGGCGGAAAGCGTCTCCAACGATTGTCCGGCGAGGAGCGAAATCCGGGTGAAGGGCACAGCGTTTCCTTTCGAAAATCCGTTGACTGGCCGGTTATGGCGCGTCATCATGATCCCGAAAATCGCATTTATCAGGATTATTGATCCTGCTTTTCGGGATGTTTATGCGGCTGACCAATCTCGATATGGATGCCTTGCGCAGTCTGGTGACGGGGCTTGAGGCCGGGTCTTTCGTGCGGGCTGCCGACCGGCTGGGTCGTTCGACATCGGCGATCAGCGCGCATCTCAAAAAGCTGGAGGAGCAGACCGGGGCGCTCCTGTTGCGCAAATCCGGGCGCGGGCTGATCCCGACCGAGCAGGGGGAGGTGCTGCTCGCTTACGCAAGGCGGCTGCTGGTGCTCAATGACGAGGCGATGGCGGCGCTGCGCGGGGTGGAGCTGGAGGGGCGGATCAGGCTGGGGCTGCAGCAGGACTTTGGCGAAACCATTCTGAGGCATGTGCTGGGGCGCTTTGCGCGCGCGCATCCCAAGGTGCGGATCGAAGGGCGCATCGCGCGCAATCGCGAGCTGACGGAGCACCTTGCCGCGGGCGCGCTGGATCTGATCCTGGCCTGGGGCGATGGTGTGGCGCGCCCGCATGCCGAGACGGTGGCGGCGATCCCGCTCTGCTGGCTGGGGTCGGTCGACAATCCGGTCGCATGGAGCAGCGCCAGCGCGGAGCCCCTGCCGCTCACCGCACTGGAGGCGCCCTGCATGCTGCGCGATATCGCATGCGCCGCGCTTGACGGGCAGGGGCAACCGTGGCGGATGGCCTTTACCAGTTCCAGCCTGCCGGGCGTTTGGGCGGCGACGGCGGCGGGGTTGGGCATCGCCTTGCGCACGCCGTTCGGGCATCCGGCCTCAGTGCGCAGTCTCGATGCGGCGTCCCATGGCTTGCCGGAATTGCCGGTGCTGCAGCTGGTTCTGGACCCTGCGCATGGGCAGGAAAACCCGTTAACCGACACGCTGATCACATTGATGCGAGAGACTTTACGGGAACACTTTCCCCGCGAATGGATAGTGTCATGACAGGCGCTGATCGCGCATGAATTCGCGGGCGATGTTGTCCTATCCGGGCGACCGATTGGGGGCATTGCCAGTTTGTTTGACGCAGAGGGAGAAGAGGCGTAGTCCTCAACGCCCTTATCCGACGAGGGCAACCATGGCCGACAACACTCCCGACAACTCCGAGAGCTCATCGAAGCTTGCCGCAGACATCACCATTGCGTGGCTGCAGAACCCCAATGTCCATCCTGGCGTTGCGGATGTTTCCAACCTGCTGAAGACCGTGATTGCCGCTTTCGGCAGTGACGGCGCCGCCGCACCCGCGACCACGCAGGCTGCCGCTGCCAAGCCTGCCGCCAAGGCCAAGCCCGCGAGCAAGGCCAAGGCTGACAAGCCTGCCGCCAAGCCCGCGCCTGCCGCCGCGCTGAACGGTGCGGGGAAAGCTGCTGCCGAGACCGCTGCCAAGCCGGTGCGTAAGGACGCTGCCGCGAAGCCTGCCGCTGCAGCTGCAACGACTTCGACCGAGAAGGCTGCCAGCGCACCTGCCGCTGCCAAGCCCGCTCGTGCGCCGCGCAAGGCAAAGACCGATGGGCTGGCTTTGCTCAAGAGCCTCGCCGCGCCTGCGACCGCTGCCGCGCCCAAGGCTGAAAAGCCCGCTGCGAAGCCTGCCGACAAGCCCGCCGCAAAGGCCGAAGCGAAGCCCAAGGCCGAAGCGAAGCCCAAGGCTGCGCCCAAGCCCAAGGCCGCACCCAAGCGTGCGAAGCCTGCTGCTGCCGTGAAGGCCGCTGCGCCTGCCGCACCGACTGCTGCTGCCGCGGCCCCTGCCGCCGATGCAGCCAAGACGCCCAAGGCGAAGGCCGAGGTCAAGGCTCAGCCCAAGGTGCAGGCGGAACCCGCCGTCACCGCTGCGACCGACGCCAAGGCTGACAAGCCCAAACCCGCTGCCAAGCCCCGCCGCATGGCGCGCGAGCCTCAGCAGACCGCTGCACTGGCCCCCAAGGCCTGACCTTTGCGGTGATGCTATCGGACAGCGCCCGGTCCTGACGGATCGGGCGCTGTTGTTGTGTGCCGGGCCGCCGGTTTAAAGCGCCTCTTGAAGACGCTTGCGCAGGAAATAGCGCTTCTGGCCGACAGGGTGATCGTCGAGGGTGCCGAACACCTCGAAGCCAAGCTTTTCGTAAAAGCCGCGCGCCTGAAACTCGAAGGTGTCGAGCCAGATGCCGATGCAGCCATGCGCTCGGGCAATCTCTTCTGCCTTTGCCATCAGAGCCTTGCCGTGATTGGCGCCGCGATGCTCCTCGGGCACGGCGAGAAGTTCGACAAAGAGCCAGTCATAGCTGCATTTGCCCAATAGACCGCCGAGATGTTCGCCGTGTTCATCGGTCAGCAACAGGGCCACGGGGCGAAGATGCGGGTCGCCCGCTTGCGCCATATTGTGGGCACGCAGCGGTGCGAGTACGGCTTGACGATCCGCTTCGGATGGGTTGTCTTGTATGGTGATACGCAGTGTCATCGCACGATCATAGGATGAAATGGATCAGGTTCAACGCAGATTATCACAACAATGATCACGCTTACTTGGCGCCTTCTTTATCGCCGCCAGCGGATAGATATCCGCTTTCCAGGATCATGGGGTGAGCGATAGCGCCACCATCCCCCTATCCCCACCTTCACCCATTTTCGGTCCTTTTCCATTCACGACGACCCGGCTATCGGCGCGCTGCGATGACCAATCTTTCTGCGACCCCACTCGACCACGCAGCCGATCTGCTCGATGCCCATCCTGATTTCCGGGTGTTGCGTCGTCTGCGTGCTGCCGAATGGCGGTTCACCGGAAAACCCTCTGGCGAGATGCGTGTCGGCGTTGCCGTGGATGTCGAAACCACCGGGCTCGACCACGACAAGGACCAGATCATCGAACTGGCGATCCAGCGTTTTCGTTTCGACGCGCTGGGCCGCATCACCGAAATCGGTCAGGCAAGGGTGTGGCGGGAGGACCCCGGTGTCGCGCTCGATCCGCGCATCACCATGCTCACCGGCCTCACCGATGGGGATCTGGCGGGAACGGCGATCGACGAGGCCGCCGCCATCCACATCCTGGCCTCGGCGGACATCATCGTCGCGCATAATGCGGGTTTCGACCGCCCCTTTGTCGACCGCCGCCTGCCTGCCATCGCGGGGAAGGCATGGGCCTGCTCGATGGCGGAGGTCGATTGGCTTGAGTTGGGGTTCGACGGGCGCGGGCTGGCTCATCTGGTGGCGCAATGTGGCTGGTTCTACGAAGGACATCGCGCCGAAAACGACATTCTCGCGCTGATCCATCTTCTCTCCCATGTGCTGCCGGAGGGGGCCACGGTCCTGTCCGGACTGTTGGCCCGCTCGGCACAGCCGCTGTTTCGCATCCATGCCGTCGAAGCGCCGTTCGAGGCGAAAGACGCGCTCAAGGCCAGAGGGTATCGCTGGGATTCGAACCTGCGCTTCTGGTGGACGACTGTGCAAAGCGAGGGGCTGGAAGAAGAAACAGTCTGGCTGCGCGAGGAGGTCTATCGCGGGCACGGCAGTCCGGCGATCCGCGAGCAATCGGCGCTTGAACGCTACACGCGATAGCGCGGCCTCACTCCGCCGGCACGAGCGCCTCCTCGCGAGCCCGGTCGACATCGGGCATCCGATAGATGGCCTCATCGATCCGGGCGAGGCGGGACGGCACGATCTCCTCAGGGGAGACCGCGAAGAGCTTCTGAAAATTCATGATCAGCGGTTGCCACTTCGCGGGATCAATCCGGTTATCATGCCCCTCCATCAACAGGCCGGGATGCACATGAACGCGGGTGATGCGCACCTCAAAGGCCGAGATCAGCCCGGCAACCTGCGCATCGTCAGCCATCATGTCGTGACGCGCCGCGACCACGGCCTCAAGCTGGATGGGGCATTCCAGCGCGCGCGGCGGGGCCACGGTCTGCGAGGCAATCGGGGTGAGACCGGCGGTTTCAAACTTGCGAGCCTCGTAAGTGTAGCCCAGTCTTTGCTTCAGTTCGGGCACCGACGGCGTGCCGGTCAGGCGCGTCAGCCGGTTGACCGCCTCGGCCTGCTGCGGCGAGGCAAGGTTGAGCACGCATTGCCCGGTGCGCATCATGTTCTGCGGCGTTTTCGATGCGGTTTGCAGGCCCAGCATGCACCGCCATCCCAGCCACCATGCCGAGGACATGGGGGCCAGATTGGCGGTGCCATCTTCATTGATCGTGCTGATGAGGACCACCGGGGTCCCGAGGTAGAGGATCGATGGTTCGATCGTGACATGGGTGTCGATCATAAAGGGCTCCGTACCTGTTTGACGGAGCCCCTATGGGGCGATGTGGAAGCGGAAAAACTCCGTTTCTTGTGCCGGAATTGATGGTTGACCGGTTCGGTTACAGGCTGTTGAAGCCGGCACGACCCCACCGCGCATGCAGCATGCGGGCGGTTTCCTTGGGCCTGCGATCCCGCGTGAAAACGCCCTTCAGATTGAGCGAACCCACCCGCATGATGTTCTGCGATGTCTTGAAATCGGCAAAGGCCCAGGGATGCGCGCCGATGACGAAGGGCAGCCCGGCCAGCACATCGAGATATTGCGCGACCAGATCGGACTGGTAATCCTCGCTCCACATTTCGGAGGGTTGGGCATGGATGCCCGCCATGGCATCCGCGCCGAACTCGGTGACGATGATCGGCTTGGCGCCGCATGTCTCGTGCAGCTTGCGGATCTCGCGTTCCAGCGTCGCGCCTGCATCGGCGATGCGCCCCGATCCGACATACCAGCCATTGTAGCTGTTGGTGCAGATCACATCGCCCTGCGACACCCATTCGACCGGGCCGCCCTGAACGCTGACCAGCGAGACCGGCCGCGTGCTGTCCAGTGAGCGCAGGTGAGCGAACATATCGGCGAAGAAGGCCTTGCCCTTCGCCACCGCATCGCCGGGCGAGGGTTCCAGCGAATGGAACGGCTTGGTCAGCGGCTCATTGGCGATCGACCACAGGATGACGCAGGCGTGGTTCTTGTCGCGCGAGACCAGATCGGTGATGTCCTCGGTGAGCTGCTTGTGCCGCGCGGCGATGACGTCGGGGGCATCGGCAAAGGTCATGCTGACGGCGGGCGTTTCCCCGATCACCAGAAAACCGTAGCGGTCGGCCAGCATCATCGCTTCCTCGGAATAGGGGTAATGCGAGGTGCGGAAGCTGTTGGCGCCAATCCATTTGAGCAGCTCGAAATCACGCACCAGCGCCGCCAGATCGAGTCCGCGGCCATGCAGGGCGAAATCCTCATGCTTGCCGAAGCCGCGCAGATGGACCGGCGCACCGTTGAGCAGCAGCGCCTCACCCTTGACCTCGACGGTGCGCAGGCCAACCGGCATGGTGTATTCGTCGAGCGGCATGGCCGTGCCCAGACGCGTGGTCAGCGTGTAGAGAAAGGGATCGCTCGGCCCCCACAGGCGCGGTGAGGGGACAGAGATCGTCGCCATGCCCGCGCCATTGCTGATTGACAGGGCAACCTCGACAGGCGACGCGCCACCGGTGAGAGTTAAACGTGCGGGGCCTGACCAATTGCCGGACACTGCGACGTGCACATCGACCAAAGCACCACCGCCGGAACGACGCGTCGTCACGGTCAGATCGCGCAGATGGATCGCCGGGACCGAGCAGAGCCAGACGGGCCGGTGCAGCCCCGAGTAAGGGAAGAAATCATAGGAGGTCTCGGGCAGATCCTCCTGATAAAGATGGAAGGCTTTGGTGTCGGGGATGGCGGGCACGCGGTCGATCCGCAGGCGGTTTTCAACCATCACCACAAGGCGGTTGGGGCGGTCGCCGCGCACGACATCGCTGGCATCGAAGGCAAAAGGCAGATGCCCGCCCAGATGCTCGCCCAGCAGATGGCCGTTGAGCCATACCTTGGCGCGATAGACCGCCGATCCGAAGCGCAGGATCAGGCGGCGGTCACGGGACGGGGCTTCGGCGTGGAATTCGGTCTGATACCATGCCGGACCAAAATGGTTTTGCGCATCGTCGAACAGATCGTTCCAGCTGCAGGGGACGGGGATGCGCCGCGCCTGATCGAAGCCCTCGAACCAGCGCTTGGCCTCGCCCTGATCGTCAGGATCGAGGCGGAAGTCCCACAGGCCAGACAGGTCGCGGGTGGTGCGTGTCGCACTTTCATGCGGATAGAGCGGGGTGAAGCGCGGATTTGTCGGGCTTCTGGCTGTGTCCGGCGCGGGGGCGGCCACCGCGACATCCGCCAGCGAGGCGCTGACAGCCAGCCCGGCGCCGACCTCGAACATCTGCCTGCGCGTCATATCCAGCCCGCCGCGCGTCATCTCGGCCATCTTGGTCTCTCCCCTCTGTGTTGTGCGCCACCTGCTTCGGAGCGTTTTCGTTCATGGTGACAGTGATTTGGCTTGCCGCGATGCTTCAGCGTATCGCGGCAGGGCACCGTCTTCCCATGGTCGGGATGCTAGCCCGCATCACGAGGTATGGCAAGCCAATCCGAACGGAAGATTTTACCAATATCATCGAATCATCTTGCAATTGGTCAGGCTAATATGTAGCCGGGCAGCAGATAGGTCGCCATGAAGCGGCCACATAGGCAGGGAGACAAGATGATGAGGGTCACTCACAGGATTCATGCGTGGCTCGCCGGTTCGGCGATGCTGCTGGTGGCGTCCGCAGCGCAAGCCCAGACCACCGCACCACCGCCTGCCGATCAGACTCCGGCGCCCGGAGACATCATCGTCACCGCGCAAAAGCGCGCTCAGAATCTGCAGAATGTGCCAGCGGCGGTGCAGGTGGTCAGCGGGCAATTGCTGCAGGCCAATGGCGTGCGCGACTTTGCCGATCTCAACCGCGTCGCGCCCTCTCTGGTGGTCAGGCCAGCGGAAAATCCGGTCAATGCCTCGGTCTCGATCCGTGGCGTGGGCACTTTTGCCTTCTCGATCGGCGTCGAGCCCAGCGTGGCGGTGGTCGTCGATGACGTGCCGATCTCCTTTCAGGCGCGCGCCTTTGCCGATCTGGCCGATATCGAGCGCATCGAGGTGCTGCGCGGGCCCCAGAGCACGCTTTACGGCAAATCGGCTTCGGCGGGTCTGATCAACATCGTCACCCCGGGGCCGAGCAAAACGCTCACCGCCAAGGTCAGCGCGCTGGCGACCTCGGACAGCGAATGGCAGGGCAATGCGATGCTGTCGGGTCCGCTGACCGACAATCTGGGCTTTCGTACCACGCTGAATTATGACGACTTCGGCGGCAACATCCGCAATCTGGCCGATGGCAAGAAGGTCAACGGGCGCCGCATCTTCTCGACCCACAACCGGCTGGTATGGACCCCGAGCGCCAACCTCAAGATCGATGCCGGGCTCGATTACATCAATGGGCGCAACACCACCGGGCGGCCTTTTGTTGCCCTGTCGCCCACCGCTCTGCTGCGCGGCAATGCGGCCTATCCGCAGTCGGCCTATGCGCCCGGCGTGACGGTGGGCCCCAACAACCGCAATGTGGTGAACGATTACACCACCGGCACGCAGTACCACGATCTGGCGGAATCGCTGCGGATCTCGCTCGACCTTGGCGGGCCGACGCTGATGTCGATTACCAGCCATGACAGCTTCCGCCTGAACGACCAGCTCGATCAGGATGAGTCGGCGCTGGCCTCGATCAACAACAAGCAGTTCGGCACTTTCACCTCGGGGCAGTGGACTCAGGAACTGCGGCTTGTCTCGCCGGGGCATGACCGCTTCCGCTATACGCTGGGGCTGTTCTACGCCAATGTCGATTATTCCCGCGACTTTACGCGCGGGCCTTTCTACTCGCAGGCGCGCTGGTTCGCGACGGCCGGTCAGGAACAAGAGGCCGGTTTCGGACAGCTGGAATTCGACGTCCTGCCGCACACCACGCTGATCGCGGGTGGGCGCTACAGCCATGAGAAGGTGAAATACAGCTTCCTCGACATTCAGGGCAACAACACCTTCTATTCGGGCAGCGCGGGTGACGATTTCGGCACCTACAAGCTGGGCATCCAGCAGCATCTGGGCGAGAATGTGATGGTCTTCGCCACCTATGCCACCGGGCACAAGGGGCAGACCTATGACCTGTCGACCGGCTTCAACGCCAACCGCACCACGCCGGTGCGGCCCGAAACCTCGACCGATTGGGAACTGGGCGTGCGCACCCAGTTGCTCGACCGCCGCGTGACTTTGAACGCCACTTTGTTCGACACGCATTACAAGGACTTCCAGGCCCAGGGCATCGAGAATCTGGCTGATGGCAGCTTCAATTACCGCCTGACCAATGTCGGCCGCCTGCGCACCCGCGGTGTGGAGGTCGAAAGCTCGGTGCGTGCGGCGCAGGGGCTGAACATCGGCGGATCGGTGGCCTATCTGGACGCCACGATCACCGATTTCACCAATGCGCAGTGCTACACCAATCAGACGGCGGCGCAGGGCTGCATTCCGGCGGCGGGCGGCATTCCGGCGCATCAGAACCTGACCGGTTCGCGTCCGCCTCAGGCGCCCGAATGGAAGCTGACCGCCAATCTGGATTATGCCCATGATCTGGGCAGTCTGCCGTTCCAGGGTGTGGTGACGGCGGCCTACACCTATCAGAGCGCGATCAACTATTCGCTCAGTCAGGACCCGACGACGGTGCAGGGCGGCTATGGCATCGCCAATCTGTCGATCGGCATCCGTCAGCCCGAGCGTCACTATGAGGTGATGGCCTTCGTCAACAATCTGTTCGACAAGCATTATTACCAGAACATCACCAATTCGAGCGGCAATTACGCCGGTCAGCTGGCGATCCAGAGCTATCTGCCGCGCGATTTCGCCCGTTATTTCGGGGTGCGTGCGTCCTACTCGTTCTGATCTCGTTGCGGCGGGGTTCGCTCCGCCGCAACATCCCTTTGCGGGTCAGAGCTTGCGGAAGATCAGTGAGAGATTGTTGGCAGGCATGTCGACCGCGCGTTCGAAGGCGATGCCTTGCTCGCGCGCGCAGGCCACCACATCTTCCACCTCGCGCAAGCCCCAGCGGGGATCACGCGCGCACAGATCGGCGTCGAACGCCGCATTGCCCGGTTCAAGCGGTCGTGCGCCGCGCCGGTATGGGCCATAGAGATAAAGCACACCGCCAGCAGGCAGAAGGCGCCCCGCGCCGCGCATCAGGCCCAAAGTTGCCTCCCATGGGCTGATATGCACCATGTTGATGCAGACGATCGCCGCCGCCCGATCGATGGGCCAAACCTCCTGAACGGCATCCAGATCGAGCGGAGCAAGAAGATTGGGCAGGCCTTCGCTCTGGGCCCATCCGGCAATGGACTGGCGAGCCTCGGGCAGGGGATCGCTGGGTTGCCAGTGCAGATGCGGCAGATGGCGGGCGTTATGAACGCCATGCTCGCCCGTTCCGCTCGCGATCTCCAGCACCAGTCCCGCGGCGGGCAGAATGTCGCGCAGGATGTCAAGAATGGGCTCGCGATTGCGCAGCGCTGCGGGGGCGGAACGGCGGCTGTCTTCGGTATCGCTCATCGCGTCAGCTCCTGCCGCAGATCCTGTGTTGTTGGCTTCCCTGCCTGTTCCAACCCGTCCAGCGTGGCCAGAGCCATGGCGCGATAGGCTGGCGCCAGATCTGCGCAATTCCGGTCGATGGCGTCGAGATGGCGGCGGATGGTCATGCCGTCACCGCGCAGCAGCGGGCCGGACAGCGCATCGAATCCCTGTTCGAGGCTGTTCTCGAGCGCGGCGCGGACCAGCGGCGCCAGCAGAGGGGCCGGTTCATCAACCCCTGCTGCCTTCAGGGCCTGCATCGATCCGGCGAGCAGCGTGACCAGATGGTTGGCCCCATGACACAGCGCGGCATGGTAGAGCGCGCGATGCTCCTCGGCGATGGTGACCGGCACCCCGCCCAGAAGGCGCACCAACTCTGTTGCACGCTCGCTCGCCTCTGCATTGGCGCCGGTGATGGCAAAGCTGGCGCCAATCATGCGCTTGGCCTCGCCCGCAGGATCGCCGGTAAAGGTCATGGCCGGATGGACAGCGGCGGTGATGGCGCCGCGCGCCGCGAGAGGTGCCAGAGGGGCCACGCCGCTGCCGCCGCTGACATGGGCCACCAGCGGCGTATCAGTGAAGTCTCCCGCATCACCGAGATGAGCGATGATACTGCCCAGCGCGTCATCTGTGACGGCAATCAGAATGATATCGCAAGCCTGAACCACAGCCGCAAGATCGGGGGCAGCCAAGGCGCCCTCAACCCGCTGCAAAGCCAGCTGGACATGGCTCTCCGAACGCCCCCAGATCAGCGGCGGCCTGGCTGAATGAGGGCTTAGGGCCAAGGCCAGGGCCTGTGCCACGCGTCCTGTTCCGATGATGCCGATCCGGTGTTGGGTCATGGCCGCCACTCTATCGGCAGACCCTGCGCTTGGCTACCGGGCGCAACTCAGGCCTTCATTCGTGCTTGGGATCGAAATCGGGCTTTTGGGCTGCGACATAGGCATCCCACTGCGCCTCATTGCGGAAATCGAGCCCCTTGTCCCACCCGGCGCCCATGTAATAAACGAAAGGCTTACCCGGCTGAACGCGCAGCAGCACCAGATAATTGTCAGAATCCTCACGGATTTCGGCGATCATCGCCGGGTCGACCATCAGCGCCACGGCCATCGCGCCCTTCACCGGATCTTCGGGCCCCCACCATGACAGCGTGCCACGCGCCCGATCCGCATGCATCGTGCCATTCGCCTCGGAGGTCGGATGTTTACCGATGCCGATGCCCACCAGCAGCGGCTCCGGCTTGTCGGAACTGATGGTCGAGACCATGCGCGTGAAATTGGTGCCCAGCGGCAGGCTGAAACGCCGCGTTTCCCAAACCTTGCGATCGACATCCACCGGCCAGGGCGCATAATTCACCTCGAAACGGGCGACATCGGGGCCATTCTTCAGGATCTTGTAGCCGCGATAATTGCGCGACACCCACAGCTTGTTGTCCTGCCAGATGCCCAGCCCGCCAGCGCCCCGGAAGGTGTTGACGTTGTAGAAGTCCAGCCCCTCGCCATGATAGGCATGCTGATCGCCGGTGCGCAATTGCCGCTCCATAAAGGGCCAGCGGACATTTTTGCCCCAGGCGTCCATGCCCGAGGTGGAGGGCGGCTCGGCGCTTTCCAGCGGTTGCCCATAGATGCGATGCGCGGTGCGGTCGTTCTCCCACAGGATGTCGCCATAGCGATAGGGGGCGAAGCTCACCGTCGCGCGGGGCTGGCGCTCGATCTCGGCGGGCGCGGTCAGCGCGCCATGGATCGGCGGCATGGTGGCGGGCGCATCGTCCGGAGCCGCGCCGAGCGGCCCGCCCGTCAAGGCCAGCGTGGATGTCAGCATGGCCAGCAGCGGCCATGCCCGCTTCGAGATGATTGTCATATTTCGCTTTCCTCACCCTTATATCGCTCAGGCTAGCAGCGGGAAGATTGTATGACAACTATGTTGTTATGATCCGAAATAGCACTGGCGGGACGGACGGCGGATGGCTAGGATCGCACCTATGAAAACCACCAAAGCGGTCTCCCTGGCTGACGAACTCGTGCGGCAACTCGAACGTCAGATCGATTCCGGCGAATTGCCGCCTGGCTCGCGTTTCCCCACGGAAAAGGCGATCACGGATTCTGCAGGGGTCAGCCGGACTGTGGTGCGTGAGGCTTTTGCCCGTCTGGCGGCGCGGGGGCTGCTCGAGTCGCGCCGGGGGTCTGGCGCCTATGTGCCTGCGGCGGCGCGCTATCGCGCCTTTCAGGTGACTCCCGAGGAGATGCAGGAGGTTGAGGATGTCATCAAGCTCCTCGAAATCCGCATGGCGCTGGAGACCGAGATGGCCGCTCTGGCTGCGGAGCGGCGGACAGAGGCCGATATCGCCACCTTGCGCGAATGCCTCGACCGGATGGCCGAGGGCGGGGATGTCGAATCCTCCGTCGATGCCGATGCGGCCTTCCATGCGGCCATCGCGCGGGCGACTCAAAACGATTATTACTCCCGCTTTATGGATTTTCTGGGCATCCGACTGGTGCCTCGCCGGGCGGTCTATCTGCGCGATCAGTCCGATACGGCGCATCGCTCCTATGCCAAGGCTATTCAGCGCGATCATGAGGGAATCTTCATGGCCATCGAGGCGGGGGACCCGGTGGCCGCTCGCCGCGCCGCGCGCCGCCATATGCAAAAGAGCCTCGAACGCCACCGCCGCATGAAGGATGAGGCGGAAGCCGGTCCGCTGGATTGACGCGTTCCTTGAATTAGTTGTCATACAACTGTTGCCTTGGGCATGAAAGATCGATAGGCTCTCCCCCGAAAGAACGGCCAGCGCTTTGTCGGCGTGCCAAGGCTGGAACAATCGAGAGGGAGCTGATGCCAAGGGCTCAAGAGGGTGCGCTCACGCGCGCTACACCGCCGTTTGGCGGATATCGCTGGGTGATCTGCGCTCTGCTGTTCGCGGCGACGGCGATCAACTATATCGACCGCCAGATGATCGGCGTGCTCAAGCCGACCATGCAGGTCGAGCTGGGCTGGCGCGAGAGCCAGTATGCCGACATCGTCTTCTGGTTCCAATGCGCCTATGCCATCGGCTATCTGGCGCTGGGGCGGTTTATGGACGTGGCAGGCGCGCGTTTCGGCTATGCGATCACCTTCGCCTTCTGGACGCTGGCGCATATGGCGCATGGTCTGGTGCGCGGCATCACGCAATTCGCTCTGGCCCGCTTCGCGCTGGGCATCGGCGAGTCGGGCAATTTCCCCGCAGGCCTGAAAGCCGTGACCGAATGGTTCCCCCAGCGTGAGCGCGCTCTGGCGGTGGGAATTTTCAACGCCGGGGCCAATGTCGGGGCGGTGCTGACGCCGCTGATCGTGCCCGCCATCACCATCGCCTATGGCTGGCGGATGGCTTTTATCGCCACGGGCGCGCTCAGTCTGGTGTGGCTGGTGGCGTGGATAGCAATCTATCGCCAGCCTTCCCGCCATCCGCGCGTCGGCGCGGAAGAGTTGGCGCTGATCGGGGAAGGGGCTGAAGCTCCGGCCACTGGCGGCAACACTTCATGGCGGCAGTTGCTCGGCCTGCGTGAGACATGGGCGCTGGTCCTGGCCAAATTCATGACCGATCCGATCTGGTGGATGTATCTGTTCTGGCTGCCCGATTTTCTGGGCAAGCGCTATGGGCTGGATCTGGCCTCCTTCGGGCCGCCGCTGGTGGTGATCTACCTCATGTCGGATCTGGGCAGCGTGGCGGGGGGCTGGGCCAGTTCGCGGCTGCTGAAACGTGGCGCCACCCCCAACCGCGCCCGCAAGCTGGTGATGCTGGTCTGCGCCATTGCCGTTACGCCGGTGCTCTTCGTGCAATATGTGGACCGCCTGTGGCCCGCCGTGCTGCTGATCGGCATCGCCACCGCCGCGCATCAGGCCTTTTCCGCCAATCTGCTGACCTTGCCCTCCGACCTCTTTCCGCGGCGCGCGGTGGGCTCGGTGATCGGCATTGCGGGCGCGGCAGGCGCGCTGGGCGGGATGGCGATGGCCAAATATGCCGGTTTCGTCCTTGATGCCCTCGGCAGTTACGCGCCCATCTTTGCGGTGGCCGGTTCCGCCTACATCCTTGCGCTGCTTGCGCTGCATTTGCTCAGCCCCCGGCTTGTGCCGGTCGAGGCGTCCCGTCTGGAGATACAGTCATGAGTTTGCGTCATCTCGCGCCCTTGCTGGCGCTCACGCTCTGGTCCGGTCCTTTGCAGGCGGCGCCTGCCCCTCTGGCGGTGGCGGAGCGCCTTGCCGACTGGCAGCTTGCCCATCGCGATGACACCACGCTGGTCACCCGTTTCAGCGAGGAAACGCGCCGTCCCGCTTCGTGGCAGCAGGCCACCTTCTGGATCGGTATGACCATGCTGGCCGACCATCTGCCCGCCGACAAACATCTGGCCAAGGCTGTGCTGGCGATGGGCAAGGGCGAGGGCTGGCACCCCGGCCCGCGCCCCTATCATGCCGACGATCAGGCGATTGCGCAGGCCTATCTCTGGGCCGCGACCCATGGCGCCGGGGCCGAGGCAGTGGGGCCGACGCGGGCGCATCTCGACCATATTCTGGCTCAGCCTCCCAAAGTGGGGCTGGCCTTCTATGCGGGCGGCAAGGGCATTGAATGCGAGACGCGCTGGTGCTGGGCGGATGCGCTGTTCATGGCGCCACCGGCATGGATCGCGCTCTCCAAGCAGACGGGCGATGCGCGTTATCGCCGCCATGCGCTGGCCGAATATCGCCGGACGGTCGAGTTCCTCTATGATCCGGCCGAGCAGCTGATCTACCGCGACAGCCGCTTTTTCGAGCGCCGCGACGAAGCCGGGCGCAAGGAGTTCTGGAGCCGGGGCAATGGCTGGGTCTTCGCCAGCCTGGCCCGGATCATCCCGATGCTGCCCGCCGGTGACCCCGACCGCACATGGATGGAGGGCCTGTTCCGCGCCATGGCGGAGCGGTTGGTCGCGCTGCAGAAAGCCGACGGCTATTGGGCGCCGTCCTTGCTGGCCACAGGGGACACGCCGCCCGAAACCAGCGGCACCGGATTCTTCACCTATGGGCTGGCCTGGGGCGTGAAGGCCGGGCTGCTGGAGCGGGCCCATTATGCTCCTGCGGCGCAGCGTGGTTGGGTGGCCTTGACCCGGGCGATCCAGCCCGACGGGCGCCTCGGCTATGTGCAGCAGGTCAGCGACCGGCCCGAGCAGGTCGCGCCCACGGACACCCAATATTACGGCACCGGCGCTTTTCTGATGGCCGCCGTCGCCATCGCCGATCTTGAGCGCTGACGTCCTTCCCGGAGATTTCCCGCATGTATGCCAAGACCTATTACGCCACCCATCCCGATATGATGGACGGCGCCAGCAACGATGATCTGCGCGATCGGCATCTGGTGTCGGACCTGTTCACGCCGGGCCGGATCGTGCTGAATTATTCGCACGGGGAGCGCTTTATCATCGGCGGCGCGGTGCCGGGGGCGACGCCTCTGGCGCTGCCGGTGCAGGATGAGCCGGCCTCGGCCAAGGGGCATCCCCTGCTGGAACGGCGCGAGTTGGGTGTGGTCAACATCGGCGCGCCGGGCGTGGTGACGGTGGATGGCGAGGCTGTCGCGCTCGATCGGTATGAGGCGCTGTATGTGCCGATGGGCGCGCGCGAGGTGCTGTTCCATGGCGAGGGCGCGCGCTTCTATCTGCTGAGCGTGCCTGCCCATAAGGCCTATGCCATGCGCAAGCTGACGCTGGAGGGGGCCAATCCGCTGGCGCTCGGTACGCAGGCGACGGCGAATGAGCGTTCGGTCTATCAGTTGATCCTGCCCGGCCTGTGCGACAGCGCCTCGCTGTGTCTTGGCCTGACCATTTTGCAGCCGGGCAGCGTGTGGAACACCATGCCGCCGCATGTCCATGCCCGCCGCTCCGAGATCTACCTCTATTTCGACCTGCCGGAGGAGGGCCGTGTCTTCCATTATATGGGCGAGCCCGAGGCCCTGCGGCATATCGTGATGCGCAATGAGGAGGCGGTAATTTCGCCCCCCTGGTCGGTGCATATGGGGGCGGGCACGTCGGCTTATGCTTTCATCTGGGCGATGGCGGGCGAGAATCTGGATTACACCGACATGGGCATCTGCGACATTTGTCAGCTTCAGTAGAACGTCGCAGTCGTCTGTTTTCACGATGTTTTTTGCCCCGAAAATCCATATCGAAAAGTTATCATACAACTAGTTGTCATACACATTTCTCGCTGCTATATGACCAGTGTGACAGCGATGTCAGATTCTGAAGATGTCAGAATGCGAAGTGCCCGATGAGGCAATCGCGACAAGCCAAAAGGCAGGGAGATCAGGGGATGTTGAAGGATAAAATCCATTTGCGCGCGGCGACCTGTGTGGCCGCTTTGCTGGCGGCGACACCGGCGCTGGCCTATGCGGGCGACCAAGGCTCGGCACCGGCCGCAGACAGCGCCACGCCGGGGCTGGCCGATATTGTCGTGACCGCCAACCGCCGTTCGGAACGTTTGCAGGATGTGCCGATCTCGGTGACCGCCGTCACCAAGGATGTGCTGGAACGGCAGAATGTCCGCGACATCTCCGACCTCACCAAGCTGGTGCCCGGCCTGACCATCAATTACGGGTCGCAGCCGGGCAATTTCAGCATCAACATGCGCGGCATCGGCACGCTGTCGAACGGCATCGCGGTGGAATCGGATGTCGCGGTGGTGATCGACGACGTGCCGGTCGGCTTTCAGGCCGCCGCCTTCAAGGATCTGATCGATGTCGAGCGGATCGAGGCGCTGAAAGGTCCCCAAAGCACGCTGTTCGGCAAGAGCGCCATCGCCGGTGTGCTCAACGTCACCACGCAGGCGCCGACCAGCACATGGACGGGGCGCGCCACCGGGCTGGTCACCAATGACCGCGAATGGCGGCTGGGCGGCACGGTATCGGGCCCGATCAGCGATACGCTCAAGATGCGGCTGACCGTGGCGCGCGATTCCTATGCGGGCAATGTGCGCAACATCACCAATGGCAGCTGGCTGAACGGCAGCAAGGGCCTGACGGTGACCGGCAAGCTGCAATGGGACCCGAGCGAGCGCATCACCGTTTCGCTTCAGCCGCGCTACAATCAGACCGATGCGACCTGCTGCGTCAGCCCGATCAATTCGCTGTCGCCGGGTCTGTTCTATCAGGGCATCCGGCAGTTGCCCGCATCGAGCGTGCTGGCGGGCATCCCGATCAACGATCCGGCCAACACGAAGGTGCGCAATGATTTCCGCTCGGGCGGCGATTCCAGCACCTATGGCGCCACGCTGAGGGCCAGCTACACTCTGGGCGATGGCCAACTGTTGCCGGGCGCCACCCTGACCTACATCGGCTCCTTCGACCGTTACCAGATGCATGACTATCAGGATATCGACGGGACGGATTCGCCCTTCCTGCTCTATTTTCCGGTGGCGGCGCCTTCTGGCATCAACGGTGGCGCGCGGATTGACGGCCATTTCCATGCCCGCTCGGTCACGCAGGAACTGCGGCTGACGTCACCGGCCGGGCAGCATCTGCGTTACACCTTCGGCTTGTGGTATGCGCGCAATTCGCTCGACCGTCTGCTCGATCGTGGTCCGGTGCTGCAATTCATCAAATATCTGGCGAACAGCCACAATGAGAACTACTCCTTCTACACCGATCTTTCCTATGATCTGACCAGCAAGATCACGCTGAACGGCGGGTTTCGTCTGAACCGGCAGCATGTCGATTATGCCTTCGACAATTTCACCGCCGCCGTGCCCTTCCATCTTCAGGGCGGCAGTCTGGACGATGCCATCACCGGCAAGGTCGGCGCGCAATATCATCTGACGCGCGACAACATGCTCTACGCCACCTTCTCGACCGGCTATAAGGGGCAGGCCTATGATCTGGTCAGCACCTTCAACGCGGCCTTGGCCGCCAACGGCCCGGTCCGTCCCGAAACCGCGAAGAACTATGAGGTCGGCTTCAAGAGCAGCCTGTTCGATCACCGCCTGCTGTTCAACACCACGCTGTTCTGGACCGATTATCGCGGCTTCCAGACCTCGGTTCAGTCCTTCCTGCCCGATGGCACCTATCTCACCTTCCTCAATTCGATCGGCAAGCTGCGCACGCGCGGTGTCGAGGTCGATATGATCGCCAAGCCGACCAACCGCCTGAAACTCAACGCTTCGGGTGCCTTCGACGACGCCAAGATCATCGATTTCCCCTTCGGCCCCTGCTATGGCGGGCAGACGGCGGCGCAGGGCTGCGTGCCCGATCCGCGCGTGAGCGTGAACCCCGGCAACATCCAGAACCTTGGCGGCAAGCGGCTGAACAACGCCCCGCGCTTCAAGTTCAACCTGGGCAGCGAATATGACTTCCCGCTGGGCGGGCCGGATCTGGGCGGTTTCGTCACCTTCGCCTATCGCTGGCAGAGCCAGATCAACTTCTCGCTCAACCAGGACCCGGTGACGGTGCAGAAGCCCTATGGCGTCTTCGATGCCTCGATCGGCGGGACGGCCGGTGGCGGCCGTTACAAGCTGTCGGTCTTCGTCAACAATCTGTTCGACAAGCATTATGCCGTGGGCCTTGGCAACACGACCTCGGGCTTCAGCGCGCCGGGCGTGGTGGCATCGGGCACCAACTGGCAACCGGCGCGGGATTCGTTCCGCTATGTCGGTGTGCGCCTCGATATGGGGTTCTGATCCGACCGATGATGATGAGCCGCCCCTTCCGCGCGTGACAGCGCGGGAGGGGCGCGAGATTTGCTATTGTTGACTGAGACAACATCCGCTATGTTGATCAAGTCAACAATGGATGCTCGACATGACCAAGCAACGCGAAAGCGACATCGCCACTCTGCGGGCGTTCAACCGGATCTACACGCTGAGGCTGGGGCTGCTGCAGGCCAAACTCGACAAGAGCCCCTTCACCCTGAGCGAGGCGCGCGTCCTCTACGAACTCGCGCAACGCACTGATCCGACCGCCGCCGAGATCGGCCGCGTTCTGCATCTCGACCGGGCCCAGCTCAGCCGCACGCTCAAGAGATTTGCCGCAGCCGGTCTGCTGACCAGTCGCGACGATCCCGCACATGGCCGACACCAGCTGCTGGCGCTGACGTCAGAGGGACGCGCCACCTTTCAGGCGCTCGAAGCGGAGACCTGTAAGGTGGTCGGCGGCTTGCTGGAATCGCTGCCCGCGCTGCGCCGCAACAGATTGCTCACCGCCGCGAGCGACATCGTGGATGTTTTTGCGGCGGTGTCGCCGTCCTCCATCGCGCTGCGGTCTCTGCAGCCCGGCGATCTGGGCATGGTCATTGCCCGGCAGGCGATCCTCTATGCGCGCGAATATGGCTACAACAGCGATTATGAGGCGCTGATTGCGGGCATTCTGGCCGATTTCCATCGCAATTTCGATCCGGCGCGCGATGATGCGTGGATCGCTGAATGCGACAATGGTCAGATGGCAGGCTCCATATTCCTCGTGCGCGGCGACCAGCCCGAATTGGGCAAGCTGCGCCTGCTTTATGTCGAGCCCGAGATGCGCGGGATGGGCGCGGGCAAGCTGCTGGTCGAGAGCTGCGTGTCGCGTGCGCGCGCATTGGGTTACCGGCGGCTTGAATTGTGGACCGATAGCCAGCTTGCCCAGGCGCGCAGGCTATATGAACGCGCGGGCTTCTCGCGCGTGGATGTCCGGCAGGAGCGATTCTTCGGTCAGGACATCGGCAGCGAGACCTGGATTATCGATTTGTGAGGCCAACGGATGGGCCACATTCCTCCGTTCAAGCCCCAAAGGTCCGGTAACCGCGCCGCACGACCATCCGGTGTGTCCCCGCCAGCGCCGCGTCGCGTGTCGCGATGCGGCGCATGAACAGCCATTCGCCCGCAGCGCTTTGCGGCGTGACAATGATCATCACATAGCCGCGTCGGCTGGTGTCGGCCCATGCGTTATGACTGTCGCCCGAAAGCATCACCAGATCGGCCTCTGCCCGTCGCGCTGCTCCTTCCGCCTGAGCCTCTCATGCTGACCCCACCAAACAGCAGTCGAGCGAGGCAAGGCCGCGCAGCGTGTTATGCGGACGGCGCACCGGGTTCGAGGCCTCGATCCGCCGGACCTTGCGCACCATCGTCTCGAGAATGACCGATATTTCGAGCTTGGCCAGATGCATGCCCGCACACACATGCGTGCCCATGCCAAAACCCAGATGGTCGCTCGGACGGCGGGTGATGTCGAAGCAGGCCGGATCGGGGAATTTGGCCGGATCGCGGTTGGCGCAGGCATAGAGCATCAGCGCGCGCGATCCCGCTGGAATGCGGACATCGCCGACCTCGACATCGGCGGTGACAAGCCTTGAAAAGGCGCGGATCGGCGATTCAATCCGGATCACCTCGTTGATCGCATGGGGAATAAGCGCCGGGTCCTCGCGCAGAAGGTCCCATTGGTCGGGATGAGCGGCGAAGAGTTCCAGCGCCGCGCTGGTGGCGTTGATCGTGGTATCGAGCGCGGGGGTCAGATAGTCGATCAGCATCATTCTTGCGGTGTGCTCGCTGATCGTTCCGGCATCCGCCGCGATGAACAGCGCCTCACCCCATCCGCCGGGGATCAGCGAGGCGCGGTCGAGCCGCTCAAGGACATAGCCGATCACATGCTGCGCGATTGCCAGGCCGTCCAGCGTGCGTGCATTCTCGATCGGGCCGAAAGCGTTGAAGATTGCGGCGGCCCATTCGAGCATATTTGCGCGCCCTTCCTCATTCAGCCCGACCAGTTCGGTGACGATGGCCAGCGGGAGGTAATGCGCCAGTTCGACCACGCCATCGAAGCTCTCGCGTTCCAGCAGGGTGTCGATCCTGGCTTCGACCAGCGCCTCCAGACGGGGCCTCAGCTCGGCCAGTGCCTTGGGCATCAGCGGCCGGGCGAACAGGCGGCGCATGGTCAGATGCTGCGGATCGTCGCTGCACAGCATGATGCCTTGCGAGGCGCTGTTCATCGGCTCGTTCACCATGCAGCCGCTGGCCGAGGAAAAGATCTCCGGCGACAGCAGTGCGCTACGCACGCTCTCATAGCGGGTCAGTGCCCAGACGTGGTTTCGCTCCAGCCACACCGCCGGGCCCAGCGCGCGCAGGTGGTCGTAATGGGGGTAGGGATCGAGAATGACCGCATCGCTCCAGAAATCGATCTCGCAGGTGGGAATGGCCTTGGTCAGCTGCATCGTTTCTCTCCGTATCAGTGCTTTGTGTCTGGATGACATTGTGTCATTATGAGGGCATGGATCATGTCGAGATTGCCGGTCGCCCCGCTGGCCCCCCCGTTGGCGAGGTCGCCAAGGAAGACCACCGCGTCCGCGTCGCGCGGGAAAGGCGCGAGCGTATGCGCGCTCATCTGCTTCAGTCGGTGATGGCGGTCTGCGGCGGCAGGAAGCTGACGGGAGCGACGGTGATCGAGGATGTGGTGCGCCACGCCGGGGTTTCGCGCGGCACCTTCTACAAATATTTCGACACGCTGGATGAGGCGGTCACGCAGCTCGCCTTCGAACTGGCCGAGCAGATGACCGACGATATCCACAACGTCTATGACATTTTGACCGACCCGGTGATGCGGACGGCGACCGGCTTCCAGACCTTTCTCTCGCGCGCCTGGATCGATCCGGACTGGGGCAGTTTCATCACCCATCTCGGGCTGCTGGGCGGGGAGGACGGGCTGATTGCCCGGAAGGTCAAGGGCGACATCCGGATGGGTGTCGAAACGGGCGATTACTCGGTGGTGTCGGTCGATTTCGCGGCCGACCTGCTGATGGGGGCCAAGCATGAGGCGATCCGCCGCATCATCTCGGGCGAGCGTGACACGGCCTATATCACCGGCGTCGCCGCCATGGTGCTGCGCAGCTTCGGCGTATCGCCCAGCAAGGCCGAGAAGACGTCCGGGAACGCCTTCAAGCGCCTGTGCGTCGAAGCGCCCGGCATGATGGCATGGTGGCGCCCGATCAGCTGAGGATGCGGGCGCCACAGCCATCTCAATATTTGAAATGGGCCGAGATCATGACGGTGCGCAGCGCATTGGGGCCCGCCAGATAGGACCCGTAGAAAGCGCCAAACCGGGGATCGACCGAGGGGCTGGCAAAGTCCTGCGAAATCGCATTGGTGACATTCTTGGCCACCACATCCACGCCCCATCTTTTGTTGGCGGTCTCGATCCCCGCCTGCAGGTCGAGCGTCGTCAGCGGCGCCGACGGAAACAGCTCCTGATCCTGGTTGAACATGCTGCTGCGATGGCGGACATTGCCGCCCAGATGGCCCCTGAAGCGGTCGCTGAGCCTTGTATCATAGGTGAGCCCCGCGTTGAAAATCAGCTTGGGCGCCTGAGAGCGGCGATAGCGCCCATAGACCGGATTGCCGCTGGCATCCACGGCGGGCGCGTTGGTGGCAGGATCGATCGGCTGGATGACGCCGGTCGCATCGGCATAGGTCAGGCCGCCGTCAAAGCGCAGGTCCCGCGTCATCTGGAAGGCACTTTCCACCTCGACGCCGCGGCTGCGGGCCGGGCCGTTGAAGGTGATGAAGCCCAGCGTGCCGCCGGTGAAGATCGTGTCCTGGAAATCCTTGATGTCGGTCCAGAAGCCCGCGATGTTGAACCGCAGGCGCCGGTCGAACAGGGTGGTTTTCAGCCCGATTTCATAGCTTTTGACCTTCTCGTCCCGCACGGCGGACCCGGCGGCGACCAGAGCGGCGGGCACCTTGCCATTGACCAGCGCCGTGGGCGGAACCGCGATCGTGTTGCTCTCCACAAAGCCGCCCGATTTGCTGCCATGCCCGAAGGAGGCATAGGCCATGACGCTGCGGGCCACATCATATTGCAGGCTGACATTGCCGTCGACGAAGCCCGCGTCATGCGACAGCGGGGTGGGATCGAAGGGCGGGTTGGCGACGGTGTTCCACACGGTGAAGGGCGCCAGCGCGGTCCGCCCATAGATCACATCCTTCGTCTCGCGCGTATAGCGCAGGCCGCCCGCGAGGCGCAGGCTGTCGGTGATGTGATAGGTGCCCGATGCGAAGACCGAATAGGCTTTCTGGTCCTGAATGAAGCGGTTGACGAAGGGGCCGTTGAACAGTTGGCCGGGACCGGGCGCGCCTGCTGGCGGGAAGCCGGGCACATGCCATTCCTGATCCTCGCGTGAGTTCCAGTGGCTGCTCAGATAGAAAAAGCCCGCCATGTAATCGAGCTTTCCGCCAGTGGGCGACTGGATGCGCAACTCCTGCGTGAACTGGTGATAGCGCTCGGAGCGTAAGAAATTGACACTGTCGTCGGTTGTGAAGTCGAAGTCGTCGGTGTTATCGAGCTCGTAATTCACATAGGAGGATTGGGCAGTCAGCAGGTGATCGCCCAGCTTCAACTCGGCCTTTGCGGTGGCGAGATTTGATCGGGTGATGTGGAAGGTGTCGCCATTGGGGGTGGCGGTGGTGAATTGGGCCGTATGGCCGTCGAGAACCGTCTCGCCATAGCGCGGTGGAACACTGCCACCCACCAACTGATAGCTGGAGCCGATCTGGCGGTTTTCGGCATATTGGTCCGAAACCGTCAGCGTCAGATTATCGGTCAGCCGGGCGCGCAGGGTCGCGCGCAGGCCCAGATCCTTGCGCTCGGGCCCGTCATGGTTGGTGGTGTCATTGTGCACCCATCCGTTGAGGTCGTTGTAATGGGCCGCCACGCGCAGCGAGACCTTATCGCTGAAGGGCAGGTCACCGGCCGCATCGAGCTGATAGCCGCCATATTGCGCCTCATATCCGGCGCGGCCTTCCAGCGAAAATTTGTCGCCCGGCTGTTTGCTGACCACGCTGATCGCGCCGAGGCTGGCGTTCTTGCCCAGCAGGGTGGATTGCGTGCCCTTGATGAACTCCATGCGGTCCATATCGAAGAAGCCGGTGGAATAGAGGCGGCTTTTGCCAAGGAAGACGCCATCGTTGAACACGGCCACCGATTGTTCAAACGCCTGCGGGCGCGCCTGTGTGCCAAGGCCGCGGAAGGTCAGCGCCAGGCCGTCGTCCGGCGCGCGTGAGAAGACCACGCCGGGCACCAGCGTGACGGCCTGGAACAGATCCTTGATCCCCTGCGTCGCCAGCGCCTGACCGCTGATGGCCGTGACGCTGACGGGCACACGCTGCACCGATTCGGACCGTTTTTGCGCCGTCACGACGATTTCCGCCACCCCGCCCTGCGACGCGGAACCCTCCGTGCCGGTCGGCGCGGATTGGGCGGATGCCCGCCCTGAGCCCGCGCAGAGCAGGCCGCACAGGGCCACCGAAGCAAGATAATGCCGTCGTGTCATCGTCATCCCTCTCTCCTCGCGTCCCGGCGATTCACTGTCCGCTCGGGTCCGCTTGCATGGCCGCTCATCCGGCTGCCTGTGGACGATCTTGACTTCATAGTGACATATCTGTCAAGATGACATTATTGGTCATGATGAAAAGATCCGACGCGCGGCGCCGGGCAGGAGAATGGAATGGCTGAAGGCCCCTATGACGTGATTCAGATCGGTTACGGCCCGGTGAGCGAATCGCTCGCCCTGATGCTGGGCCGCAAGGGACGGTCCGTCGCCGTCTGCGAGCGGTGGACATCGCGATACCCGCTGCCGCGCGCGGTTTGCGTGGACCACGAACTTTACCGCGTGCTCTCGGCCAACGGGATGGGCGAGATCCTTCCCTCGGTGACGCATGGCGGGCCCCTCTACCAGTGGTTCAATGCCGACTGGAAAGAGCTGCTGGTGATCGACTGGCAGAAGGCCTCGATCTCGGGTGGTCCCGAGGTGAATTTCGTCCATCAGCCGACGCTCGAAGGCGCGCTGGACACGATGGTGCAGCAGCAGAAGGGGGTGGACCTTCATCTCGGTTGGGAGGCGGTCGCGTTCACGCAGGATGCGGATCTGGCGCATGTGACGTTGCGCCATGTGGAAAGTGGCGAAGAAAAGACCCTGTCCGCGCGCTATGTCGTGGGATGTGACGGTGCCAACTCGCTGGTGCGCACCACCATTGGCGGCGAGCGCGAAGATCGCGGTTTTCAGGCGGACTGGCTGGTGATCGACGTGCTGCTCAAGGACGGCGTGACGGTCGAGGGGTTGGGGCTGCCCGCTGCGGGCCAATATTGCAACCCGGCGCGGCCCACGACCATCGTGCCCGCCGGTGTGCGTGACGGCCGCCTGTTCCGTCGCTGGGAGTTCATGCGCCTGCCGCATGAAACCGTCGAGCAGTTGGAGGATGAGGCTTACGTCTGGGAGCTGCTCAAGCCATGGGCGGGGCCGGACGATGTCGAACTGGTGCGCCACAAGGTCTACAACTTCCGCTCGCTGATCGCCTCGCGCTGGCGCGAGGGCCGCTTGCTGATCGCTGGCGACGCGGCGCATGTCATGCCGCCCTTTATGGGGCAGGGCATGTGCGCGGGGATGCGCGACGCCTGGAATCTGGCGTGGAAGCTGGAACTTGTGCTGTCGGGCGCGGCGGATGACCTTCTGCTCGATACCTATCAGGCCGAGCGGATGCCGCATGTCAGCCAGATCACCGATATGGCGATCTTTCTCGGCAAGATCATCTGCATCCCCGACCCGGACGTCGCCGCCGAGCGTGACCGCGCCTTTCTGGGCGGTGATGCTCCGCCGTTGCCCCCGTTCCCCAAGCTCGATCACGGGCTGCTGTTCCGGCCTGATGGCGTGGCGCTGCAACCGGGAGCGGGTTTGCTCTCGCCGCATGTCGTCATCGAGCAGGATGGCACGCGCGCGCGCCTCGACGATGCGACGGAGGCTGGCAGCGGCTTTGTCGTGATCGCACGGGGCTTTGATCCTGAAGCGTCCATTGGTCCCGTGCACGACACGTTGGCCATCGCCGGGCTGCGCAGCCTTCAGCTTGGCGCTGGTCACGCCGTCGATGTCGATGGCCGGATCGATGCTTTCCTCGACGCGCAGGGCTGGAACGCGATGTTCATTCGCCCCGATTTCTACGTCTATGGCGGCGCCATCGGGGAGGGCGATCTCTCCACACTGGCCGGGGCGCTTGCGCAAGACCTGCGCGCGCATGGCCTTCACCCATCCGCCACCACCCTTCTTGAGCATAAGGAAAATGTATGAAACTCGCCCGTTTTTCAGTCGGTGACGGCGTCCACCTCGGTCTGGTCGATGGCGACCGGATTGCCGATCTGACCGCCGCTGGCCTGCCCTTCGCGACCATGCTCGCGCTGGTCGAGGCGGGAGAGGCCGGTCTCGATGCGGTGCGCAAGGTCGCCGTGAATGCGCCTGCCCCGCCGCTGGCGCAGGTGACGCTGCTCGCACCCATCGAGAAGCCCGGCAAATATCTGGCCATCGGCATGAATTATCAGAAGCATCTGGAGGAGGCCGACAAGCTTGGCGTTGCCCGCGCGAAGCATCAGGTGTGGTTCAACAAGCAGACGACCTGCCTCTCCGGCCCCTTCGATGCCATCGAGCCCGGCGTCACCGAGAAGCTGGACTATGAGGTCGAACTCGGAGTGGTCATCGGCCGCCGCGCCAAGGGTGTGGCGCCGCAGGACGCGCTGGCCCATATCTTCGGCTATTTCGTGGCCAATGACGTGTCGGCCCGCGACTGGCAGTTCCATTCGCCCACCTTCACCATGGGCAAGTCCTTCGACACGCATGGGCCGATCGGCCCGTGGATCGTTACGGCGGATGAGGTCGCCGACCCTCAGGCGCTCGACCTGCGCTGTCTGGTCAATGGCGAGGTGCGGCAGGCCAACAACACCGCGAACATGCTGCACCGGATCGACGCGCAGATCGCCTATCTCTCGACGGCTTTCACGCTGGAGCCGGGCGATCTGATCGCCACCGGCACGCCCGAAGGTGTGGGCGTCGGCATGGAGCCGCCGACTTTCCTCAAGAGCGGCGATGTCGTGCGCTGCGAGGTCGAGGGCATCGGCGTGATTGAGAACCGCGTGGCCTGAATAGGCTGGCGGCGGTGCCAACGCCGCCGCCAGACACCATAAGAGAGGATGATGATATGGCCGTGCTTGGAATACTGTCCTTCACGCTGGAGGTGTCGGACATCGAGGAGGGCGTTCGTTTCTACAGCGATGCCGGTCTGGTCCCCGACATTGAGGGCGATGTCGCCCGTCTGCGCTGCGAAGGGCAGGCACGGGAATCGATCACGCTGCTGGGCGGCTTTGCATCAAAGCGTCTGCATCATGTCGCGCTGCGGGCGGAGGATCTGGACGCGATCGCCGAGCGCGTTCCCCGTTTCGGTGGCCGCCTTGTCACTGCGCCCGAGGGCTTCTCCCAGGAGGGCATCTGGGTTGCCGACCCCCATGGCATGTTGTTGCATCTGGTCGAACATCCCTGCGATCCCCCGCTGGAGGGCGGGCCTGCCTTCGAGATCAACGCGCCCGGCCACATCACGCGCAAGCGGCGTTCGGCGATGCTGCCGACAGATTCTTATGGGGCTGTCCATCCGCTGCGGCTCGGCCATGTCCTTGTCTTTTCGCCGGATGTGCCGGCCAGTGTGCGTTTTGTGACGGAGGCGCTCGGTATGGGACTGGCCGACCAGTCGCAGGATATCATCGCCTTTTGCTGCGCCCGCAAGGAGAGCGAGCACCATGTTCTGGCCTTCGCCAAATCACCGGGGGTTGGTTTCCACCATGCCAGCTTTCAAGTGAATGACCCCGATGAGGTTGGCCGCGGCGGCCGCGCGCTGGCCGGGAAGATGGGCAAGGGCGATTGGGGCTTCGGGCGCCATACGGTGGGCTCGAATTTCTTCCACTATATTCAGGACCCGTGGGGAAGCTGGTTCGAATATTACTCCGACATGGATTACATCGACGATTATGCTCTGTGGACCCCGACGAACTATGCCCTTGAGGACAGTCTGGCGAATTGGGGGCCGGCGGTGCCGGGTGATTTCGTTCACAATTACGAGATAGCGCATTAGGATGGATCGACACCGCAGGGCCTGTTTCCAGAGGCACAACGGTTCAAGCCGCCCTTTCAGAATTTCGTATCGAGCCCAAAGCGGACCGTGCGGGGCCGCATCGGCGTAATCTGATTGCCTTGGGCAAGGCCGAAAGGGTTGCCGAAGGAAAAGGTGTTGGCGCGCACATTGCCCAGATTGTCCGCCATCACCGAGAAACCGAAGCGCCCGATCTGGATGCGGGCATTGGTGCCCAATATGACATAGCCGCCCTGTGCCATGCCCTGATCCGCGCCCACGCCCAGCACCGATCGGCCGATGTAGCGCATGGTGGCGCCGGCACTCACCGGCCAGCGCGCGCAGCCCGGTCCTGGCCATTGCCCGTTCCAGCGGGCCTCGCCACGGATGCCGCCCCGCGCGACATTGGGCAGCGTCTGCGACAGGTTGGAAGCATAGGCCGGTGCCGGATCGCTCAGGCGACTGTCGTTGAGAAAGGCGGCGGCGCTCAGGGTCCATGACGGGGCAGGGTGCCAGCCGATCTCCCCATCGAGCCCATAAATGAAGCCATGGCCGATGTTGGCGGTGGTGATCAGGCCATTGCTGCCGACCAGATCGGCCTGAATGTTCGCCCAATCGGCAAAGAACAGCGCGCCGCGCAGCCACAGGCGGTCATGGTCCTGCCGGCCAAAGCGCAGGCCCAGCTCGTCCATGCTCAGATTGTCGGTTTCGAAGCGCTGGCTTTGCACACCGTTGCCCGATGCCGCCACCGATAGGCCGCCGGGGCGATAGCCCTGTTGGTAATGAAAGAACGCCGAGACCGGCCCGCCCGGATGCCAGTCGAGCGCCAGCGTGTGGGACAGTCGCGCCGACATATAGTTGACGCGGCTGGTGAAAACGCCCTGCGTATCGACCAGAAAACCGCCGCTGTTGGCGATGGTCAAACGCTCGCCGACCGTGGCGGTGATGCGGCGGCCGAGGGACAAGGACACTTCGCCGAACAGCGCGCCCTCGCTGCGCGTGTTGACGACGGTGGCCAGGGCTGCCTCCTCGTTCAACGGTCCCAGACTGCGCATCAGCGCGCTGGCATTGTAGAGGGTGGAGGCGCCCAGCACCCAAGGGTGGCGCTGGCTGTGGCCGCTCAGGCGAAACTCGCCGGTGAACAGGGTGATGTCGTTCAGCTCGGTATAGCGGGCGGTGGTGGCGGTGCCGTCATAGCCGGTGGCATCGAAGACCGTGCTCAGATCCTGTTTCACAAAGCCGAGGCTGCCGGTCAGATCGGCCCAGCTCAGCGCGCGCCGGGCCGAGACATAACCCATCCGCTCATCATTGTGGAACGGCTGGGCGATGGCGCTGTTGCGGGTCAGTTCGGGCGTGCCCAGCAGCGTATATTGCCCATCCGCGCTGTAGAGGTTCTGGAACACCATGCCCAGATCGATCCGCCAGCCGCCCAGATCGTCCAGCCGAACCGCCAGCCGCTGGCCATAGCTGGAGCTACGGTTGATGTTCTTCAGCCCGCGCGAGGGATCGTCGATATAGCCACCCGACTGGCTGCCATAGGCCACCATCCGCACCGCCGCCTTGCCATGGGCCAGCGGCAGGTTGACCATCGCCGCGCCATCCTCGCCCACTGCGCCGGACCATGTGTTGCTCAATCCCGTCGAGGCGGTGGCGGCCACGGCGTGGCTGTCGGGCGCATTGGGCACGAAGCGGATGATGCCGCCCAACGTGCCCGCGCCATAAAGCGTGCCCTGCGGGCCGACCAGCACCTCGACCCGGTCCATGTCATAGAGATTGAGATTGGGATCAGGGGCGTTGTAGTTCAGCCTTATGTCGCCCAGATATTCGCCCACGGTGGATTGGGTGGGGCCGTTGAAGCTGCTGTCGGCGATGCCGCGAATGAACAGCTTGTCGCGCCCGTCGCCCAGATTGGTCGAGGCCAGAATGGGCAGCAGCCGCGCGATGGCACCGGTGCCGGAGGCCGCGTTTTCGGCCAGCCAGCCCCGGTCGGTGGCGATCACTTTGGCCGAGCCGGGGTAATGGTCCAGCCCCACGGCCTGCTTGCTGGCGGTAACCAGAATGTCGCTCTGGGGCAGCATGACGGGCGCAATCACTGGGGCGGGCGGCGGCGCCCGTCGCATCGCGGCTGACACGCGGATGGTGTGCGGATCGATAAATTGCGCCTTGGCGTCGATGCCTCTGATCGCCTGACGCAGCGCGCCATGCAGCGAGCGGGCGTCATGCACCCCGCGCGAAGGCTTTGTGCCCAGCACCGGATCGGTGACCAGAATGGTGGCATGGCCTGCCGCGCCGATCCGCGCCAGCACCTGCCCCAGCGGTCCGGCGGGAACCTCATAGCTGCCCGCCCTTGCCTCGGGGCCGGCCAGAAGCAGGGGGGCGCACAGCAGGATGCCCTTTACACCCCGCCGCAAGCCGTCAGGGCGTGGGGCCATGGGCAGGCTTCAGAATCCAGATCTTGCCCTTCTTCACCACCCGGGCATTGAGGGCCGTGGCGAGCAGCGGGATGCGGTCGGGCGTGACGTCCTGCACATCGATGGTGCCGAAGACCGGCTGGCGGGCGATGGCGGCATCCACTCGGACAGCGGCGCCCAGCACCCGCCCCAGATCCTGCGCCACCTGTTCCAGCGGGCTGCCGTCATAGCTCAGGCGCCGATGTCGCCAGCCGCCGACCGCCTCGCGATCGACAGGGGAGACCCGCGCCGTGCCGGTTTCGGCCTGCATCTGCTGCCCGGCATGCAGAGGGATGGATTGCCCTTCGGGCCGGTAGTCGACGGCGCCCTCGGCCACAGCGATGCGCGTCTGATCGGGCAGGCTGACCACATTGAACAGCGTGCCGACATCGACCACCTTGCCCGCGTTCATCTCCAGCGTGAAGGGATGCTGGGGATCATGCTTCACGGCAAACAGCGCTTCCCCATGGTCGAGCCGGGCGAAGCGGGCATCCTTGCGGTCGAACACCATCTGCGTGTCGCCGTTGAGGGTGATCTGCGTGCCTGCATCGAGCTGGACGGTACGGCTTTCGCCCGGCGCGGTGACGATCTGATAGCGGCTGGAACCCGGCGCCAGCTTCGGTCCCATGAACAGCGCCAAGGCCAGTCCTGCCGCCAGAGCGCCCCCCGCGCCCGCCATCCGGCGCCAGCGACGCGCCGGGGGAGGGGCATCGTCATTGGCGGCGATAGGCAGGGGGGCTGCAGGCTGAGCTTGCGGAAATTGCACATCGGGCAAAACGGGATCGAGGGCATGATCCATCGCCTCGATTTCGGCATAGGCCTCGGCGTGGTCGGGGTGCTCGGCCAGCCAGTCGGTGAAGGCATCCCAGTCCGCATTGCTGCCGTCGCGCAGGCGGATATGCCAGCTCAGCGCGGTTTGGGTCAGATCGGATGCGGTCTCAGTCATGGTGTTGGCCCTGTTCATGAGCAGGATGCCGCACAGGCCCGCTTTCCTCATCAAATTTTTTTCGCGCGTTCAGAATGTCGAGATAGGCCCGCGCCAGATGCTTCTCCACCGCGCTGACGCTGATGCCCAGTTCGGTGGCGATGGTCTTTTGAGGCACGTTTTCCAGCCGGAACAGGCGGAAGATGGTGGCGGTGCGCTCGGGCATGGCATGGATCACGCCTTGCAGCAGATGCAGCTGTTGGCTGGCGATCAGCGCGCTCTCCGCCGAGGGCTGGGGATCCACCTCGCGCAGGAAGCCGCTTTGCGCATCGACCCAGCCTTCGTCGCGCAGGCGCCGCCTGGCATCGCCCCGGCGGTGCAGCAGGAAGCTGTTCGTGGCCATGCGGTAGAGATAGGCGCGGGGCTGATCGACCGGGCCCGTCTCCTGCCCGGTCAGTTTCAGGCCCATGGTCTGCAGAATATCCTCGGCTTCCTCGGGCATGGCGCCGCGCAGCCGCAGGAAGCGCAGCAGCTCTGGCCGGGCGTTGAGGAAGGTCTGCAAGAGACCGCTGTCGGGCATGGGATGTCTATGGCGTCTGGAGGAAGGGAGGGGGGCAGGCTCGTGTACGCGTGAGGATAAAACCGTTCCGGCCAGCGTCAACCGTGGAGAAAATCGGATTGATCAAATTTAAAGCAATACATTTCAGTACTTTGATTTAATTTTCGCCTGTCAGGAAGATTTTTGATGAGGATCGGGAAAGGCCACGGTGTCTCAGCCCTGAAAGGACGAGATCCATGCCCCCCGACGATCCCGAACTGCTTCTTTCCGACACTCCGCAGGCGCTGGCGCCGCTGGAGCGGACCGTGGTTGCGCTGGCCTTGCGCGATCCCTTGTGGAGCGTGCCGCGCCCCCGTCGCTGGTTCCACCTCGGTCGGCCCAGGACGGAGCGATTGCAATTGGCCAATCCACGGCTGGAAGGTCTGCGCCGTTTTGTCATTCTGCTGCGTCACGGCCAGGCGGGTGAGGATGA
>Ga0116227_10002402_pt1 | contig 42707 bp, 33 predicted proteins | sample S1TSphgellanicum_FD_89693 | JGI IMG/M metagenome (GOLD analysis project Ga0116227, IMG submission 89693) | Host-associated microbial communities from peat moss isolated from Minnesota, USA - S1T2_Fb - Sphagnum magellanicum MG | ecosystem: Host-associated > Plants > Peat moss > Unclassified... | reverse complement strand
TTTTTTTACTTTCATGAATAATATATAGCAAAAATAATTTTTTTGGATGTTCACTGTTTGGCTACATCACAAAAATCCTTAAAAAAAAAAAAAAAAAAAAACTCCGAGTTATAATGTTTATTTTTGAGTCAATTTTCTGATGTAGCCAAAGTGGCAATTATTCACAAGAATATTTAGCCAAATTTGGCTAAAAGGTAGAAGCTAAATATGAAAATAAAATGTTTAAAAAAATCCTTCTATATATTTCTGGCTAAATACTTGAACCACATATAGAATTTATTTTTTATGGCAATCTTTCTTAAATTTTGGTTTAATTTTGGCTATTGAAAATCTCAAAATGCACTTGATGTTGTTAGCACTTTTGAGTTGTGTGTGGCCCATGATTACTTACCTATTATTACTGCCCGTGATATGTGACCCGTGATTAGTTTTCCCTGCCCGTTTTTCTGCCCGTATTCCTTCCTGCCCGTAACAAACGTCATCGCCATAGCCACCATTCCCCTTTCCCTTCCCGCAATTGCTGCTGCGCTCTTTGCTGCTGCGCTCGGTCGCTCGGTCGCTGCGGCAACAGAACACATACCAAGCTTTCTTCACAATGAAGACGCCGCCGCCGTGGTAATAACTTAAGGTATGTTGTATATTCTTTGGTTTTTTTTTTGTTTTGTTTCTTCCGCGGAGGTCAAATCGTTTTTTCTGCTTTTTGTTTCTGTTGTTGGGACGAGAATGAGTCTTTGTTGGAATTGCAAAAGCAAGCCGGTATGTATGTGTTTCGTTCTCTTCTTTCCTTCGCTTTTTGTGAAATGTTTAGTGAAGCCAAGAAAAGAAAAAGAAACATAAAAGGAAGAAGGAAAGGAAATATTATTGTATTGATATGATGAGCCTTTTCTTTTTTTGTGTTTTGTGTTTTCATTAGCTTTGAAGTAGGTAATAATAGGCGGGGACAGACACACTGGGGTTTGAAGGAAGGAAAGAAAGGGCGATCCAACCACGGGCTCAGTTGCGGAGACTGTTCTTTTTGTCTTGTTTTCTGTTTCTTTTTTGGTAATTTGAGAGTGGAATGAGATCGGAGCAAAAGGAGTAGTAGTCAGTCGGTATAGTCCGTCCGGTGAGGTCATCGGTCGTCGTTGCGTACAGATTTCTCTCTGGGCGGAAAGAAGAAGTCGGGAGGGAGGAAATTGATCGGGATTGAGGTTTCTTGCGCATTCTTTGTTTCTGTCAAGCTTTCCATGCTCTCTATATAACACTAAACGCTAATCTCAGCTTCTGTCTTCACAGGTGAGGAATACATACATACATACATTCATATATCTGTGGGATGCTGGTGTCTCTCTCCCAAATCAAATCAAATTGACGGAAGGAAAGAATTTGATGAGCATCATCATTAGAGGCTGCAGTACTACTACATCAGATGTCTTTTTATTGTGATGGGTATTCAACTGCTCTTCTTGATCCCTCACGGTCAGTGATTCCTTCATAGTAACATGCATAAGTGCATTTTTAGAGGCAAAATTATTAGGGTATCTTTCTTCTTTACCCTAAAATGCACACAACCTTCAGATGCAAGAACAACAAGAAACCCCTCATCATCATTTCTCTCAAGGTGTTTCTTTTCTTTCTGCCTTCCTGGTGTTGTTCGCTCTTCAATTATTTCACAATCTTTCTCTCTCTGTCTTCCTGTGTGCTTGATGTGAGCTTGAGAAAGAAAGAGAGATGGAGAGTGATTTGTGTAACTATTATACACTTGATTTTTTTTCTGTTGGGGGTGGGTCAAATGTGAGGTCTACTACTATGCACCTTTTTTTGTGTTGTTTATGAATGAAAAGAAAGGTGTTGAATGTGAGGAAGCACTGTCTCCATGCTGTGCAGTTCTGCAAACAACTCAGGAGTCTAAAGGAGTTGTAAATTGTGAAGGAACAAAACAAGCAGGAAAGTTATGACATGTGACACTGGTGGTTCATTCTTCTTGTAAGCTGGCATAGAGAGACAGCAGGGAGCTCTAATGCAACATGTTTTTTGGTAGTTTTATGGGCTGCACCATGTTGCATTACTCTCCTCCAAGCTATAGCTGTTCAAGCTTGGAGGATCCATATAGAGTGATGTTTGAACTGTTACTGTAGATGTCCATTCCTTGAAGATATAAACCTAGTCTCCACTCTCTTCTCTATGAACCTTTTTCCTCTGAACATGCAACAGAAGTCACTGGAACTGACTTTTCATTTGACACATGTAAATGCCTCTGGTAGCAAATTATTGCATCATGCCTCACATGATCATTGTGTTTACATCTCTCAAGTGAGAATCCCTTCAGAATTTCACTAGAGCCAGATTAGCTGCTACGCAAGATTTTACTCCACAAAAGTAGAAGGGCATCAAAGATGCGGGCACCATGGGGAAAGCTTGGGGCTTTGTCACAGAAGATCAACCCACTCGGAGCTGCTGCTGCTGCTGCTAACCACAATCATGCAAACCACCACACTCAGGATGCAGTAATAAATGGAGAGGAAACTGCAAGTGCTGTAACCCATGTAGAACCGGCACCCATCAGAGCCCGGTGGAGCTTTCGGCAAACTGGATCAAGGAGCATGAAGTGGTTGGCATCAGAAGGCAAATTGAATGGTTCTGCTACAACCAAGGATGGCAATATAAGGATTGATATCAGTGTGGATGAATGCTCTGACCTCTTGGGTGAGATTGTGATGACTGGCAATCTAACTTCACCTAGCAAAGGCTTGCCTTCAAAGCTTACAGCTCCTGTTGAGGTTTCTGCCAAGCTGACTACAAAGGCCTTCATGTGGGCTTTGCATTGCCTTTACCTTGATGACATTGTTGCGGTATGTCCTTTACAGATCATCTCATGTGTATGCTGATAGTATGCTTCAAACAGAGTTTCTCACTGTTGTATCTGCAATCCAATCTGCACAGTTGGATTCAGACTTCTGTTTGGTAAATATGTGGTGGTTGTTCTCAGGATCTCCGTTTCCAAGGATTGTAACTTCCTCCTGTGTAGAATCTTTCAGGGGTCCTTGAAATACCATTCATTCTTAAACCAAAGTTTTCAGGTCATTCCGAAATGATGTAGATGTAAATTTTTTCTTTCCCTTTTTTGAGATTGAAATTGAACATCTTCATGGTCATGACAAGATCACTTGAGTCTATCTAATGTCAGCATTCGAAGAGGTGTGTTATAGATATCAAGCTATGAAGGAAGTCAGCAGATCACAGTTCATTCTTTTGCACGGGTGAAAACACGGTGGGTGCCAAGTTCCTTTGGCAAACCACGTCGACGCCGCATGGATATGCATTTTAAGGCATCAAGCTCAGAGGAAGCTGTGCGCTGGGCCACAGCATTTGGGGAGCAAGGTTGCTATGTCAACCTGCTGCCATGTCCTGAAAAGCTATCACAGCAACAAGCAAAAGGGAGCCCGGTTAAAGAACAAGTGGTAACTCATGTGCCAATGAAACGGTACTATCAGCATAGGATGCTTGTGGTACTTAATCCACATTCTGGTCGAGGCCGTGCTCGGAAAGTCTTTCGCACCAAAGTGCAGCCAATCCTTGAGGCAAGTTCAGTCTTCCCTTGCCCACACTTTTCACCACCATGTAGGCGGCTGTCATTTAGAGCTTACATGGTTAGTATCTGCTTCTTAAATCAGCCACTGTGTAGTTGTGCCACCAGACAGGTGGAATTTTCTGTGTTCATGATGTTTAAAGTCAGTTCACAAGTTGTTGGAGCACCAGTGGCTTCTTTCTTTGAATGGTGTGAATTGCAAAGTCTTTGTGACGACAGTGGTGACCTGACATTTTTGTGAGGGGAAGGATGCAGCTTGCAGGGTTCAAGCTGATGGTGGTGGAGACAACACATGCACGGCATGCCCAAAATCTTGCATCCACTATCGATCTTTCAAAATGTCCTGATGGTATTGTTTTGAGTGCTTTTGAACCAATTTTTTAGGCTTACGATGATTAAAAGATATTGTGAAAGTGCAGCTGGTTGTGAACAGTTATTCTTGCATATTGCTGTGAGGTACTGGTCAGTGGAGATAATTTCAAAGTTTTATTCGACTTTGCTATGGATCGTAGCCAGATTTACGTTGCAGTTGTTTTACTATGTTTCTTCATTGGCCATTTGGAACCATATGAAACACCTCTTATCACCACTTGAAAGGATTACTTGCTTCTGGAATTCAATTCAGTGAACTACCTGCAATCATACATTGCCAATATCAGCAAAGGGTAGGTGATATGGCCAATGTACAGTTGTAAGCACTGAAATGCTGAAGAGTAGACATGGGTATGCAGGCATTATCTGTGTTGGTGGTGATGGCATTGTCAATGAGGTACTTGAGCATGACCCTTGTACTTCTGTTGTGCAGTTCAAAAATCCTTTACTTCATTGTTGGGAAGTGGTAGTTTGTGCCTTCAGTGTCTCAGGGAGCAGAGCATGTTGTCATGCATTCTTGTTCTGTTGCCTCTTTGGGTTGGTTTTGCAAACATTTGCCTCCCATGAATCTTTGAAGAGGAGTGGTGATTGCAGGTACTCAATGGGCTCTTAAGTCGAGATGATGCAGAAGAAGCACGCAGGATTCCACTGGGTATCATTCCAGCAGGCTCTGACAACTCCCTTGTTTGGACCGTGCTTGGAATTCGTGACCCAATTTCAGCTGCCATTGCAATAGTGAAGGTATTGAGTTCATTGTGAGCAGACCTGAAGTGGATGTGTGATTTGAAATAGTGTGGTGTACTTAGACAGCTTCAGAGGTTCAGTGATAAGGGTCAGCACAACTGTGAATCATGACAAGAGTCTACATGGGTGAAATTGCAGGGGGGACTGGTGGCATCAGATGTTATTGGTGTGGAATGGACCAAAACTGGTGCCATGCATATGGGCCTCACTGTTGCTTATTATGGGTTCATGAGTGATGGTGAGTAAATGACCTCCACAAGCTGAACACATTACTTCTCTTCTCTGTGCATCTAACTGTCTTGAATTCATCACCATTGCTTGTCAGTTGTACTACACTTAGAGACATGACCATGGCATCACTAAGCAAAACTGGAAGGGAACTCCAAAATGGCGTGGGAGTTCCATGGAAAATTCTGGTGCTGAATGCTGAATGTAGAGTGCCCAGCAGGCTGAGGACAGGTTTGTTTCACTGTTGACTGGATTAGATGACCTCCAAATGTGATCTGACATAGCTTAAACTTTGTCAAGATAACAGTATTTGTCACATTCCTTGGGTTTTGGTAGCTGATCAAGGGATGTGTCACTAAAAAATAGTAAGAGGGTGTGACTGCCACTCTTCACCTTTGTTGTCCTGGCCAGAGATCAAAACAACTAGTGAAAGGTTGTTATCTTGCTACCTTCAACCCCTTATAGAAGGTACAAGAGAAAGGTGTAGATTGCTAGTGGAAATGTGAAACAATACAGTCTGTCTGCTGCAGACTGGCCAAGAAGAAATCTTGTGGCAGTAATATGGTGATGAGTTTTGAACTTTGGGTTTTATTCTGCAGTGCTGGAATGTTCGGCTAAGTATCAGCAGCGATGGGGCCCTTTACGGTATTTTGTGGCAGGCACACTGCGCCTGCTGTGTCTGTCTCATTATGCCTGTGAAGTGCAATACCTCCCAGCACTCTCAGACATGCACCCATCTGCAGCTAACAATATTGAAGTAAAGGGCGTTGATTCTGTTTGCATGGAATTGGATTCCTCTCTCTCAAATGATTCTTGCCCAGTGCTAGTAGTGCCCCCACGACTCAGCAATGGTAACTTGACTGACATTGTGGATGCAAGCTTTGAGCCTTCAGACTATGTACGTGGCCTGGATGGCAAAACAAAACGGGTGCCATCAGGGTGGATGGTGCCTTCTTCAGAAGATGCAGTGACAATCAGCTCTGTTGCGTCTTCACGGGCACGCACCCGTTCAAAATCACGAAGCAGGTCTTCATCAGGGTTAAGTGTTCTGTCACGAAAAGACTCAGCTGGGAGTTGCTTGGGTGAGTCCTTAGGTTCACGGTGGGGGTCATTAGAGGGTCCACTGGATGCACCATTTGGAGGAGGGGAGATTGATCTGGGGAAGATAAGAGGCCATTCAGAGGAGGAGAAGTGGGAGAGCAGGGGTGGAATGTTTCTTGGGGTCATAATGTGCAACCACCAGTGCAAGACCGTGCAATGCTTGGAGTCACAGGCGCTGGCCCCAGGTGCAGAGCATGATGATGGCAATGTGCATCTTTTGTTGGTCCGTGATGTCGGCCGCTTTCAGCTTCTGCGGTTTGTTGTGCTTATGCAATTTGGGCGTCATCTCTCCCTCCCATTTGTGGAGTATGTCAAAGTAATGCCACACCTGCTTCCTCTTTCTTATTAATCAGTCATTGTGCACATCTGTGAGGTCAGGGTTTTTATGTTGCTGTTGGCAAACACAACAATCCAAATCATGTGATTCTCATATAGAGACTTCTTAAGTTACTGTCTACACAAGAATTCATAAAGGGCTTGTTTACATGCTTTCAAATTCTGAAATATGACCACCTAGTTCATCAACGGTTGTATTGAAGTTAAATTTGAAATCAAGTCTGGAGGGAAGCTTGTCCTCAGACCTAGTTGAAGGAGAAAGTAGGGAGTTTCAGGCCCCCAAATGAGTCTCATTTGCTCTGGAGGGCTACTATGAGACCTGAGGCCTGCCTTACGATTTATATGACAGGGAATTGTATTTGTCATTACAAGGGTCTTGCATTTCGTTATGTACTGGAGAGGAAGGTTGTGAAGTAGGGTACTGACAAAACTGGGGATCTTGCAGGCTCGGGCAGTCTGGTTGAAGCCAGCTACAGGGGGGCATCATGGTTGTGGGATTGATGGCGAGCTTCTCACGCTTGATGGTCCGATCATGACACGTGTGCTTCCGCATCAATGTTACCTCATTGGAAAACATATGCCCCATTTATAACAAGCTTCATTACAATTTCTTCCAATTTATACTCACATCTTTTTTATGAGTTAAGAAGAAGAAGAGATCAAAAAGACATGCTCCAGGAATACTGCTTTGATTGGTTTAAAGGTGTTTCAAGGATTTTAAATTTCAGGTGTAGGTTTTTTTAGGTCCATCGATTTTAAACAGAGGACTAGCAATCTACCAAAGTAGGGTGGATTCATTGGCCTCACAGGGGGAAGGGTTAATGAGAATTGAAGCGAGTACATGTAGGGCCTGTGAGATAAAATGAGTGTGGTGTCTAACTGGAGGGTGCCACTGATTTTCACTCAAACCTAGGTTGTTCCAGAATAGGGCTGTTCAGAGAGGTTTGTGATTGGTGATATGGTGCTTATTGGTACAAGATCTAAATTGGGGTATGTAAGATTTGTGATGCTCATTCTTTCAGCATGATGTACAAATAATGTTCTTACAGTCTTGATGTTTAAGCAATGGCACTGTCCAATCTGGTGTGAAATTGCACAGTTTCTCTTGCAACATCTGTGTCTAATGACATTATCTGTTCAATTGGTAAATTGTATGTGTAGTGAAAGTGTAGTTTGCTCTTTGATTCCAAGAGCGTGAGTTGTCATGTAGGAGCATGTTTCTTAACAGTAGCATCTTAGGAATGCTACTTTGGGCTCCTGTGGACTACTGTGGACTTTGGTGTTGAAAATTTCAGGCAGCTGGACTTGCTTGTGATTGAACATCCAGGTTTTCTGATAGGTTTAGGCTTGTAGAACTCAAATCTTTTTCCAATTTAAGGAGTTGATTTAAAACTGACAGTTGGCATCAGATTCCATTGTGTTGTAGGCATTTCTTTGGCTGAGTGATTGCCCATATCTGGTGTGGCTGCTAACCTGACCTCAGGTCAGTGAGTTGAAGGACTACCACATAGCTGTCCTGTTTGTGGAGGTAACATTTCTGGTGGCACAACTTAGTCTTGAGTGACTTCTGGTATCACTGTGGAAGGTACCATACTCACTGGTGTTTGCTAAACATTGGAATTGCTGCCTGATGCTGCCAGCCAATGTCGTTTCTTGCATTTCATTGGGTCCTTAATTTTGGGGAATGTGTTGATAAGTTCACAAGTCTTTGAGCTTATGTATTTGCATATGTATGCATTTAGTTTTATGTTTGACACTTTTTCATGTGTATGTTGAACTCTGGGTTGGCTTTCTTTTTTTACCTTTAATTGATTTCAATTCTGCAAGTCTTTCAAAATTGCAAAATAGTTGTGGCAATCTGATCTTATCACACCTTCGATGTGGGGGATCATGGGGGCAATAAGTAATTGGCACATTCCTCTTTTCCTCTTTCTTTTAGAGGTGTATTTTGTGTTGTTGTCTTTTTAGTCCTCTCTGTTTATATGTTGTGGCATGAGTGGTGGTGCAGTGCCAACTTGAAGGTCTGATAATCATGTGTGGTGGTGGTGCAGTGCAGACTTGAAGGTCTGACAATCATGAGTGGTGGTGCAGTGCAGACTTGAAGGTACAATAATTCTTTCTGACCAAATTGTTCTTGTGACATGTCTGCTTTTCAATTTTCACAGATTTCTTCTTCTGTGTTGGAGGTTAGTGTGCTCAGAGGGCTCTCTGTATACACAAACCTCAAACATGCTTGATTTAGGTAAATGCTTCAGGGATAGTGGCATGTACCTTCCCAGCATTTAGCTATATGTAGTTGTGTGTGTGTGAATTTTTGTGATTTGGGCCCTATCATTGTTCCTCTTTTGGGCCTGAGTGGACCAGTACCCACCAGCACACCATGCAGGATGGACAGTGTATGGACAGGAAGCACTTTTTTGTTCTATTCCCTGTCCCATAGCTAACATGGTGGTTAGCTAACGTACTATCCATCCACATGTATCTACCTACCTAATGGCCACCATGTGCCTTACCTACTTGCCTACCTACATAGTAACCTATTACATTCCCAGAGTCTTACATTCCCATTCCCTCAGCATTTACTTCTGTTCTCCAAACTATCTATGCCTAAATTCTACCTACCTACCTACCTAACAGCCACCAAGTTCCTTACCTACTTACGTACCTACATGGTAACCTATTATATTTCCATAGTATTGTGTTCCTATTCCGTTTGTGTTTTACTTGTGCTCTCAGAACTCTATATTGTGAAGTTCATGGAATGTATCCAAGCTATAACCACATTCATTATTCCATTTAAGGAGTGCTTTTTGCCACTATGTAGATCAATGAAAAATGGAACAAAGAACTTGATGAATGAATTAATGAAGTTATTTACATATTTAAAAATCTACATCATGTATAATCTTCTGAGAAATTCCTTTTTATTTCTAATGGGTTTATATTATAGAAAAATGCAAATTGGATGCAAGTTACAATTTGTACTGCACTTCTACAATAGAATAATACTGTCTTCTATTGAACACTATACTTTGATCATTGTCTTAAATCGATGAACTTGTCTCTTTTATGTGTTTTTGGGCATCTTTTTAATGTTTAGGCCCTTGGATACCCCACATAGAGGTTTAACTATTGGGACCCTGGTTTTTTTCCAACTGCTTAGGCAGTGTCCATCTCATCTCATTTCATTTCAGTTGCTACCACAACCTCAATTGTGTATTGAAAGAGCTTTTTGTCTCATTTGTTGCATTCAAGTTTTTGTTTAAACAACACCCTTTTCTCTTAGAAGTTTTAGCTTTGTGTCCATGGTAATTTTCCAGGTTAAAAAATTGCAAAAGATTTCAAAATTTTTACATCCTTGCAATTTGTCTTGAATTTTCTCTTTGATGAGTTGTCTAGTGATTGTTGAAGTTGCATCTGGACTTTCAAGTGTGAACATGGCTAACAACACAACTTGTCATCTCCATAGTTCATTTTTCATCCATGTTTTGTTGTCTCTACCCTTTGAATCAAACTCAGGTTCTTTGATCTTTAAAAACTCATCGCTTGTGATGTGTTTGTTGATAACTGATCATCCCCATGGGTATCTGCATTTTGCATTATGCCCATGGTGGTGAGAGTATGGACACGAGAATAGGAGTGGAACACTTTTTCATCCATTGTTTGTGATGCCAAATTTCATGTGGTTTGTGAACAAAAGCACCCACTTATTTCATCCAATTTCAACCCTCTCATCAAGAGCATTGAGCAATTTCCTTGAACCCAAAGGGATAGATTGCACACCTTGGTGGATGTCATCATTGCGGGATCCATTCTGGTTGAAGTATTTTCCTTGCTCCACCTCTTCATAATCCACCTTTTGAAGGTGATTTAGGTTGCACATTTGATAGGCAAGAAGTGAATTCCTTCATTCCTTTTTTTGGGGGGCAAAAGCAAGAAATTTATACCCAAGCTCACAAGCAGCCAAGTGCTAGTATCCTAAATCATAAAGCCTTAATGCTATTCTTCTAGTGTTGTAGGAAGCGTAGCTGTAAAGCCTAATAGTTACTCCATAAATGGAATGGTGATTACCTCCCAAATACTCAATCATTTTGTGGCATGTAATATGTACATTAATCACATATTTTCAATTCTAAAGATTGAAGTCTTGATTTTAAAAGGCAAGGTATGTTCCATGATTTGAATACAATGCAAGTTGCTTCACATATCATAGAGGGTGTGCAATTGTAGGAAGGTTAGGATTTTGAAACAAATGTCAATTGTTGTGTTTGTGATCATTGCACTACTTGCTATAACACCATGCGTCCTTTCAAACCCCCTTTTAATTTCAAGTACAAGTTGTTTTTCTCTAGGTCTATCCATGTTTTTGGATCTATGGTAATGCCTCTTGAGTTTATTGGTCAATCAGGGACTCTTGTTGTTGCTGGTAGTCATGAACCTGTTATGTTTGTGTTAAGCAAATGGGCTCACCACACTCAAGGTGAATCAAGCTCTAGTCCTAGCTCTGTTACATTCACCCCTAGTGCATTTACCTTTCAAATTTATAGCTCACTACATCAAAACATGGCAAATATAACTACACCCATGATTATGTTTCTAATTGTAAATACCATTCATGATTACATGACTATGTAGTTCATATGGACATGTCGTTTGTCCATTAGTCATATTTTTGTCCTAGTTGTAAATCCCATGGAATATATTATATGTTTAAAAATTGAAATATATTTATAAATGGCCATTTGGTAGGTAGGTAGGTAGGTACATAAGAATGGGTAAGTAGGTAGGCATAGGGTGTAAGTACAAAAATATGAACCAAAAACCATGTCAAATAGTGGTGAAAATTGTGTATTTTTTTACTGTTTTTTTTTTTGACATTTAAAAGTTATGTTAATCATTCGAAGTTGTGGTAAATGACTAATATGAAAGTTGAGGAATTCAAATTAAAAATTCATTAAATTAAATTTTGGGTTTTGGTTTTTAAAAATGACGTTTGAACTTGAATAGATGTTGTGTCATATGTGGTTAATTTTACAAAAGACAAGGTAAAGGACTATTGTAATACATAATTTTGATGATAAAAAAATCTAAATGATAGAAAACTACTACCCAAGTTCAAAAAACACTCACAATTTAAAAGATATGGAGTTTTAAAAAAATTTAAATTCAAAATATTTTTCAAAATTTCCAAATTTCAAAAATTCTTTACCACATGTAAATGGGGTGTAGTGTGCATGACATACAAAAAAAAGTTGTACTTTATGACATATATATATATATATATATATATATATAAACCTAAAGTAGTTAGCATATTTTGGTATGATTCAAAATTATGATAAATTTTCAAAATGAAATGCAAAATCTAACAAAATTTACACATTTTGATAAATGACTCTAAAGCAAAATTTATAAAATTTATAAGGTATTAATTATTTATTTGTGCACTAATTATGTGTTTGATCATCTACAAGCTTATAATATGCTTATTATATATGTACGTTTATCTTTTAATTCATAGTTTTTTAATGTTACAAATATATTATTAAATAGTTACATGGTGTTGTTAACCCAATTTTTTAGTATGTATATAGTAACCAATTAAACCAACTGGTAACCAATGAGGCAGTATGACTTAAGGATATTTTAATTTTCTCATCAACAGGTTTTAAATTAATTCATTTATTACAAGAATTGGTAACCAATCTGTTATAGTAACCGGTTGATTAAAAAAACAGGAGAATTTGAATTTGTGATTAGCAACTTGTTATTTCGATTTTGAAGTTGTATTGGCTAATGACTATATAAGTTACAAACAACATTATGAGTTCGTATAACTAAGAGGATTTGGAGATAAAAGTTGATCTTCATTTTTTCATTTTTTTTATAATTCTTGAAAAGTTTTTTGAATTTTGAATCATGTTTATTTTGATTTTCTTGTGAAACTTTTCCTTTTTTGTTATTAGAACACAAGCTTGAAAAATGTTGTTTTTCATGAATAAACAAGAAACCACAATATTTCTTATTTTTTCTAATGTTCAGATTTGGAACAACCTATTGATAATTCAGTAAACTAGAATTATAAATTTGAAGAAAAATGTGAAACTAAAAAGAGATAGAAAACACCCTTAATAGGTGTTCGTGAAGACTTTTAATCATGTAATCATATCCATGGTTATAAAAATATTACTAGGCACAAAAACATGGCATATATGATTATATGACTAAAAAATGGTCACTAGCCATATTTCTCCTAGTCATGAATGTCAAGTTTTGGTGTAGTAACTCCATTGCACTCACCTTTGGTGCATGGGTGCAAACAGGCTAATAAGAACCATTGACACTTCCTTAAGTGACTATTTTTTGAAGAATATTCTTAGAATATTTTTGAAAAAAGTTTTCAAACAAATTTTTTTTAAAATTAATTTTTTTTTTGTATTATTTTGTTAAAATTATTTTCAAGTTAAAATTATTTATAAAAAATTGATGTAAAAAAACACAAAATTAAAAAATGGATATGATTGTTTTTGGCTCTTCTTAGCATAACTACACTTGCATTTCATTCTGGTGCTATTGGTGGTGAAATTCCTACTATTGCACCTACCATAGACCCACAAAGAAAAAAAAGGAAGAAGGAAAGTGATATTCGTTAGGTTTTCATGGATGAATGGGCTACTAAGTTTCCTTGGGTTGAACCAATCATAAACCTTGAAGGTAAGTTGTAGATGGTACTTTGCAAGGTGTGCACACAAATGGAAGGTAAGGAAAAACTTTTAAACCCTACATTAGATGGTTTGCAAAAACGTTTTAGTAGGTGGAAATCTTTGATTATTCGTCTTGGAGTTGCAATGGGAGATTATTATCAAAGTAATTAGAACTAGCACCATAAAAATGAAAGGATTCATACCATTGAAGGTCCTCATTTTGTTGTGCAATTGATGTTCAATGGAAGAAGGGCAGAAAAAAGAAGAAAGATGTTCAGTTTGTGGCAATGTTCCACTTTCTAAAACATGGCAACCCCATGATTAACTTTGAGCATATGAAGTTGTTTGAATTCTTGATGTTTGCCCATATCCCAAGGAAGCATTGGACAAATTCTAGTGGGTGGGAAATTGCAACAACCTTGCACAATTTGGTTTTGAACCAAATGAAATTAGTTGTGGAGAAAATTGGATTTAAACCCTAAAATTTGGACAACCAGTCTTGGATATTTGTGCATGCATACATTGTTGAAGACTGGAAAAGGGTGCTAATTCTTTTAAACCTTGAAAAGGTTGCAGATGGAACCACATTTGATAACCTCAGTGTTGTGATTGTTTGTTTTTCTAATAGTTTTTGGTGGTTTATTAAAAATGGACATTGTTAACAAGGTTGTTTACTTTGGGGTTGATGGTGTAACAATTTTCCAAGGGCTGAAGACGGGTGTTACAGTTCAACTCATGGCCAAATATAACCTTTATATTGTTGGCATTCATTGTATGGCACATTGATGTAATTTAGCTGTCCAAATTTACTCTTCCTTGATTTTAGTTCAGAAGATTGAAAGTTTGCTTGCATCCAAGTACTTATATTATAATTAGTCCCCCAAGAGGAATTTTGAATGCACTAAGTTGGTGGAGGTGATTCAATCAAGGAGTCTAAATTTTTTGAAGAACATTAAAACAAGGTGGATTTCTACATTGGTCCCATTTAATTGGGTGTTTGTTGAGTACAAGAATGAATGATAATGTTGCCAAAGTTTTTAGTGTTAGAACATACTATGAGCTTCTATGCAAAGTGGAAATTGTCATGGGACTAACTTGTGTGCTACCAATGTTGGAAACAATACAAAGTTTGAGCAAACTTGCTCAATATAAGGACACATTCATTTGTGACTATGTTGCAACTATGAAGTTGTGTTAGGTAGAAATATACACCATTTGTGTGGATGCTGACCTATAACATTTATATGATTGTTTAAAGAACTTTTTGAACTTGGTGCAAGACATTGGTGTTGCAATACCTATTATGTGGTGGATTGAATCACAAACACAAGTGGAATATGCCACTTTTCAATTCATTCAATGGTTGTATGTGTTCCACAAATTGACAAATCTACTAAAAAGGTTTCCATGGTTGCTAAAGGTGATTAGGCATCTACATGCCAAAGTGTCAAAGAACAATGTAGTGGTGTTGCCAAACGTTTGATTTATGAGCTAGATAGAAGGTACCCTACACATGAGGTGATGAATGCCACATGCATCTTCAATACTGGCTACAACTAAATGTTACCACAACATTTCTTGGCCATTTAACCATTTAGAAAGAATAGTATTGCCAAAACAAGATTGTGTTGCCAACTAGAGTTTCAGATGGTCCTTTATTGGATGCTAATTTACTTGATCAACAAGCTTCTATCTTTGTTGTCATTATGTAATCTAATTACATTGTTACCATGCAGCCCCCCTTAGATTGCAACCTTACCATTTGAATGTGGAAGCAATTGCATATTAATCAAGTTTTGAAACACAGGCTATTTGAATACCTAAAGCTTATTGAATTGGCAATAATGGTTGTTCTAGGGAGTGTGGAGGATGAATGTATGTTCTTTACACATTTTTTATGAAGAGTAAGTTAAGGAATTAGTTGACTATGCACCTTGATTTAGTTGTGCAAATGTATAAGTAACAATTTTTTATTTTTTTGAAAATTTTCCATTCTATATTGCCATCATTCAATGGAACGAAGAAAAGTTTTGCTATGGGGTGGATATGTAGTATGACATTTTTAATTTTTAGAATGGTTTGAATTCAACCTTTTTTGCAAAATTATGAATGTACCCAAATTTGCTAATGTGCCTATTTGTAGATAGGGATTTCGGTACTAATGTTATATGTTTTGTAGGTTCGCCTTCCATTGTAGCAGGGCAAAGTTCATTTATATGGACTAGGCTTCAATTCCTTTAGAAGGCATGTGGTGAATTATGTTGCCACATAATTGAAATTCGAGGGCACATTTTCAACTACAGGTAATTGTTGTTTTGGGTGTTCATTAGAATGTACATTCTCTCTTTTTGTTTTAAACTTTAGATATCAACCTTGAGTACGCATGGATATGTATGGTATTGCAAAAACTACTATAACTACAACTTTGTTGTTGAAGGAATGAATGTTAAACTTGAAATCATGTTCGCAACTTTTGGTTAATTTTGGACAATCTTTTTTGATTTGGAACATGTTTACAATTTAGAATAGAGAATTTCTTAGCAATTGCTAGAGATCCATTTTCAAGTGTGTCATTTTGTAGGTGGAGTTGTTTGATAATTGAGGAAAACACTACATCAATTTCAATATGTGTATGCTTTGTTTGCAGGTGATTATAAATAATTTTTAAAATTTTGGTTGAAAACTTGTTCACACATATTTGCACACACTATTACAATTCATGGTTTTTTAAGAGGTTCAAATTGACTAACTTGTCATTTTGATTAATGGACATGTACATTTTGACTAAAGGTTAAAGGCTTGAATGACACATGTATATATTGACTGATCAATTTGACTAAATGGTTCATTTGACTAGATACACATAATCAAATTGTACATCCTTAGTCAAAATGACCAATGATCTTTAATAAAATTGAACATTTAGTCAAAATGGCCAATGATTTTTAATAAAAATGACTAATGGTCTTTAATCAAGTTGAATATTTAATCAAGATGGCTAATGATTTTTAGTCAAATACGACATGGTTTACTACCCTATGAATCTACGTCCTACCTATTCATCCACCTATTTATTTAGTTAATTATTTACCTACTTATTACCCACCCACCCACCCACCTTTTATTTACCTACCTACCTACTTATACCTTTTCACTTACCTACCTACATACTTACTTATATTTTTCACTTTTGTACAACCTACCTATTAACCAACCCATCTATCAACATATTATTTACTTCCCTATCCACCCATTTACTTACTTAATTTTAACCATTATGTTTAGCCATTAGATTTAATTATTAAGTTTACCCAAATTTTAGGCATTAATTTTATTTATAATTTAACCATTATGTTGAGCCACTAAATTTCGCAATAAGTTTAGCCTAAGTTGAACGATTAAATTTTACCAATAAGTATAGCTTAAATTTAACCATTAAGTATAACTTAGGTTTATTTAATACATTTAACCATTAGAGTTACCCACTAAGTTTATCTTAGGTTTAATCATTATGTTTAACCATTAGATTTTGCCACAAGGTTTAGCCATTAAGTCTATCAACTAAGTTTAGCCACTATGTTTACCTATGAAATTTGCCACTAGGTTTATTAATTAGGTTTAACCACTTTGTTTAACCATTAAATTTAATCATTAAATTTAATCAAGGTTTAGCCATTATGTTTAACCATTAATTTAAGTCGTTAAGTTTAACCATTAGTTTAACCTTTAGTTATAAGTTGATGAGTTTAGCCATTAAATTTAGTCATTAGTTTAAATCCTTGAGTTTAGACATTAGGCTTAACCATTAGTTTAAATCGTTAAGTTTAACCATTAGATTTGATCATTAGTTTAAATCATTGAGTTTAACCATTAGGTTTAACCATTATTTTAAATCATTGAATTTAGCCATTAGTTGTCACCTAGGTTGAGCCATTATGTTTAATGATGTAAAATAAACATGTGAAGTAAAAAACTTATTAAAAATTGAACACCTTTGATGGTGTAGTCCATTGGTAAGCACTTGATTTATCATTATGAAGGTTTAGGGTTCCATTTTCTATATTTACAACCTATGTGCATGTTTAGAAAGCTAGGGTAGGTAGGTTAAACTAAGTAGGTCGGTGAGGTTAAGTTAGGTTGGGTTAGATAAGTTGGGTTAGGTTAGGTGAAGTAGGAGTTAGGTAAGGTAGGTTAGGCTAACACCTACCTACCTACCTAAACGTCTTTTTTCAACCTACCTACCTATTATTTTCTAAAATAATAATTTAAAAATAATTTTAATTTAGATATAAAATTGACCTAATCAAATGGTCCACTATTTACTAGTTGAATAATTAGTCATTTTGTTAGTCATTCTACTAGTCAAAATGACAAGGACCAATTTGATTGCCCAATCACATAGAACATGGCTAAAACGACTTGTCCAGATTGACAAGGTGGCTTTTTTGACGCATGTCACTTTTGAGTATTTTTTGACTAAAAAACCTAGTAAAAAAAATCATGAATTCTAATAATGACATTGTATAATTCCACGTTGTCAACTTTATGAGAAACTTAAGTTTCATTCACACCATTCTTCACCTTTAAGAAATCTCATATTGTCACATGCTTCGAATTTTAACATGAAACATTTGCCATCTTAATAATCCCAATTAGGTTGCTTAGCCATCCTATCGATATGTAGGATGTAAGATGAAACTATGATGCTTACATAAAAGTGGCCAACCACACAACTTGGAGAAAACCAAAAAAAAAACACTAAGCCTATTAGGAGTGCAGCAAAAGGCATTAGGGTTTGGATAGATCTCAATGTGAGAAACAAAACAAACAAACAACCTTTCTTCATAGAGAGATTGTTCTGGAGTGAAATTTCATGGCAATCGGGCAGCAAATGGGGAGGTTCTCAGCATCAACATGTGTCCATTTTTTTTTCTTTTGGTTCTTTCATAGTTTTTAGTTTTGTTTTGTCTTGTACAGTTTCTCTTGCAAAAAAGATCTGCAGGTTCTCATCAAAGTGTGAATTAGGTTGCCAAAAGTTTGAAATTGAATTTCAATGCTACAATAAGGATCCACTGGTTGTTGTCAAAGTCTCAAGGTTGCCAAGATTTTGTTTTAGATTTGAAATGCTACAATAAAAGATCTGCAGGTTCTCATCAGAGTGTGAATTAGGTTGCCAAAAGTTTGAAGTTGAATTTCAATGCTACAATAAGAATCCACTGGTTCTCATCAAAGTCTGGAGGTTGCCAAGATTTTCTTTTCAATTTGAAATGCTACAATAAAAGATCTGCAGGTTCCTCATCAAACAAAGTCTCATGGTCTTCAAGCTTTCTCTTTTAGATTTGAAATGCTACAATTCATAAGATCCTCAGGTTCTCATCAAACCCTCAAGGTTGCTAATAAATGTTTCTTTCATGTCAAATGCTACAATTCAAAAGATCCACAGGTTCTCATCAGACCCTCAAGGTTGCCAATATTTTCTTTCATTTCAAATGCTGCAATTCATAAGATCCGCAGGTTCTTATCACACACTCCAGGTTGCCAAGATTCTCCTCAATTTCAAATTCTACAATTAATGATCTGGCTTGTTCTCATAAAAATCTCAAGTTTCCCAAGATTTTCTTGGAATTTCAATGCAACAATTTTAAGAGATCCGCAGGTTATCATAAAAATCTCAAGGTTGCCAAGATTTTCTTTAAAGATCCACAGGATCTCGTCAAAACCTCAAGGCCTGCAAATTTTTTGCTGGTTTCAATGCTACAATTTAAAGATCCATAGGTTCTCATCAAAGTCTCAAGGTTTTTGGTCAAGTGCTGAATTAAGGATCCACAGGTTCTCTCGTCAATCAAAGTCTCGAAGCAGTGCCGAGATTTTTCCTGAATTTCAGATGCCACAATCTTAAAGATCCACAGGTTCTCATCAATCTCAAGGGCTGCCCAGATTTTCTGGTATTTTTAAAATGATACAATTTTAAAGATCCGCAGGTTCTCATCAATCAAAGTCTCACGGGCTGCCAACATTTCTTTCTAACGCAGATTCAAAGATCCGCAGGTTCTCCCGAATCAAAGTCTTCAAGGGGCGCCAAGATTTCTCTGTAATTTCTCGTGTGCCCCAATTTTAAAGATCCGCGGGTTCTCTCGCCGATCAAATTCTCAATCCATGGCCACTGCGCCAAGATCTTTCTCATTTCAAGGAGCCTGCAAAAAAAAGATCAGCCGGTTCTCCACGGTGGCCACGATTTCGCCGCCGTTTCCAAAGTTTGCCAGCACAATTTAAAGACCCGCAGGTTCTCTCTTCAAACAAAATCTCTCTGTCTCAAGAGCTCGTTGCCAAGATTTTAGATCCTTTCCATTTCAATGAGCCGACCAATGAAAGGCCCTCCGGTTCTCTTGAGACTGTCAAGGGGGTTCGTTACAAGTCGAGATTTGAAAATCTTTCTCATTTCAATGCGCCGCCCTCGATTGAAAGACCCGCCGGTTCTCCACCTTCACAGAGCGTGAAGGGAGGTGATTGCCAAAGATTGTTCTTTGTGTTTGTTTGATAAAAATTCAATTATGAAGCACCGATGAGCGCGACGTCCGCTCATATCCGGAAATCTCGTGGCGGCGCGCAGTTCCGCTCGCGCGAGAAGTGACACTTCACCGTCGCAGTTGAGCGGCGATCAGGAAACCATGACACCGCCGCCATCCCAGCTGCTGCTAGCTGCCTACTACTGCTGCGCTTTTCACCAGTTTTCGCATGATCGAATCCTCTCGGCACATTCCAATTGCAGTTTGTTCCTTTCTGTCTTTACTTCCTTGAAAGGTTCAGATTGCATGCAAGCTGCAACAGCTGGTGCTTGTAAGCCTATTACAGATGATTTGCAGCAATGCCGAAAGTTGAGGAGAAGGAGGAGGCCCGCGTAAACCCAGCTGCTACTTGTCAAAATATCTAGTAACGCAGTTAGTCTCACCAGCTAGCTGCTGCAACTTTAGGGTTTAGGCTCTTGTTGTGGTGAGTTGCGGGCCGCGGGTGACTCATGAGCTAGACTATCTAGTCTAGCTCAGATAATCGCATCCAGCAGTTACGGATCCAAATTCTGGACACAGCGTAAACGTCGGTCCTTAATTGAGGCCAAAAGCCGCAGTACAAAAATATAGCCTAGAGCACCTAATTCTGGTTACAAGACGGCCAGTAACTCTTGTACTCGCTGTCGCAACTTCCATCAACTTTAATAAATCGAGCTTTGAAAACTACCCCGAACTTTCTCCACAGCATTGAATGCATGAAGAACTCGCTCTGGACTCTCTGGTGGAGTCTGTCTTTTGTGGGTGGGGAGCTAATTATCTATTTCCAGCTCCTGGGCACAAATGTTTTTCCTGAGCTCGTCTGTCCAAGTCTACTGCTGCAATATTATCTAGATAGCTATTACAAGTGGGGTTAATTAGATTGTAGTATATCAAGAGCTACTTGCTTCCCAGCTTCTTCGTCTGCATCGATCTCTAGCTAGCTAGTAATGTGCAGCTGATATAGAAGACTGAAGTTGGGTTGTTGATTGCAGCTCTGGGGATTGTTAGTAGCACGCCTGCATGACCGAGAACTGTTTTATATTGAAGTTTTGGAGCGTAAAGTTCAGCTTGTCCTTGAAGTACACGACTGGGGAGTTACTCTAGTGGATACGGCAAGGATTGAGGCTGATTAGCGGCAGCTTGCGCGATCTCAGAATTAGCAGCAAACGAATTAGGGTTAACTAGATATTAGTCAGACTTCCTTTTGCTGCAGCTGGCTGATTCCTTCAGTGATTCCTAGGCATATGTCCAGTATTAACTGCAGTAATATGGATAGGCTCAAGTCGCTGAGTAGGAGCAAGAACTACAGACAACTCCCGCGAGATGCAGCTCACCCTGCTGAGAATAATCACAGCAGCAGCAGTACTACTGCACTAGTGGATGATGTAGACTGCAACGAGGCGGAATCCAGATATTTCATGGACAAAAGGGAGGACGTTGTTTTGAGAATCCGCGATGACAACACTAGTCCTGATCTTGCAAGTGCCAGGTGGAGATTTTCAGATGATGATGAAGAGGGAGGAGTATTCCACAGATCACAGGCTAGTCTTGATCCGAGTACTGAGCTGCCAGCTGCTTCTGAGGCTATGATGAAGGACATGGATATGGCGGCCGACGGATCAGGAGTTGTGAGATCAACTGCAGGGTCTAGGCAAGGAATTTGGCGAGAATGTAGCTACGACTTGATCGCAGGTCATCATCATGAGGTCGAACTAGCTGCTGCGGCGTCTCGAAAGAATGGGCGTAGCTCGAACTCAAGGTTCACGTCGAGCTTCACGAGTTCGAGCAATGAGGTCGAGAAGAGTCGACGGCGAGGGACGAGTTTCGACTTCGGCAGCTTGCAGCAAGTCGACCCGCCGTCGCGACTGATCGGCACCTTCTTGCAACGACAGGAGGAGAGCGGCGAGCACTCACTGGATATGAACTTGGGATTCGACCTGCAGAGCTGCTGCCCCGAAGTACAGCTGCTGGCTGCTTCCGATCATCATCACTCCAGCACCGACCAAAACCGCGTCTTGGATCCCATGACCAGCTCGACATCGAGCGATCCGTTTCCGCTACCGATCAGTTCGAGAACAGCTACCGAGTCTCCGATCATCACAACTGCTGGTTCCATGACAGATTTGTCGCGAACTGCAACTCCAGCTACCGCTGCTTCCCGAATACCAGTTCGTCCACCCATCTCAAGCAGGGTGACGTTCCAATCTCGAGTTGATACAAACACAGCTGCTCCTGCACGTGATTCCATTACCGAAAACAGTACTTCCGGCAACAACGATCTTGATTATGCACAGCAGCAGCCTATGAATAATATCGAGCTGCTGCAGGAACGCCGTGAGCTCAACACGAGTACTCCAGTTAGTCGGTCGGATCATGAGTCTTCGACTCCTGGCGAACCAAATCAGGAGCCGCAGGAGCAGAACTTGATCTATAGTCATGGACTCAGAGCGCGTAGAACTAGCACAAGTAGTACCAAGCCCGCGTCGAAGGAAGCTGAGAATTCCATATCCGGCATGTCAGATCAAGAGGAAGAAGCGGAAAATCTCAAATCCTCCCCGAAATCTTTCTCACCTCGCGGACTGAGTCGACTCGCTTCCGGAGCTTCGACTGCGACACCGTTCTCGCGGGTGAAGTCGAGATTCGCGGAGCCCCCGAAAGGGACAACCCCAGCGACGTCGCAGCAGCAACAGCAGCGATCCGGCCAGCAGCAGCAAAGATCATCCGGGCAGATAAGATCAACGTCCGGACAGCAGAGATCATCATCCGGGCAGTTAAGGCAGTCGGGCCTAATTCCGCGCACTGGGTTATTATCTCGAGTCACAGAAGAGGAAGAATTAGAGGAGGATTTGGACCCATTTAGGGACATAGATTTACCCGAGAAATTCAAGTCACAACATGAGAAATGGGGTTGGGTACTTCTCGTGGAATGGCTTGTGCTTGTATTGATGGTGGGAGCTTTGGTGTCAAGTATAGTGATCCCTAAGTTAAAGAGGGTTGAATTATGGGGTTTACTCCTATGGAAATGGGTGGTGGTGGCTTTGGTCACCATTTGCGGACGGTTGGTTTCGGGTTGGGTTATTCGTATTCTTGTGTTTTTTTTGGAAAGGAGTTTTATTTTACGGAAACGGGTATTGTACTTTGTGTATGCCTTACGGAAAGGTGTACAAAATTTGTTGTGGTTGGCATTTGTATTGATAACTTGGCATTTTTTGCTCAACCCACAGCTGAAGAATGCGATTAAAGTCCTTAACTATATCACTAAAGCCTTAGTTTGTTTTTTAATAGCTGCCGTGTTAGTTGTAGTTAAAATCTTCTTAGTTAAGGTGCTTGCCTCTTGTTTCCATGTTGACAAATATTTTGAGAGGATCCGTGACTCTTTATTTAATCAATTTGTTCTCGAAACACTTATGGGGCCTCCGGTGGAAGAAGAGCGACAAAGTTTCATTGAGGATGAAAGGTTGAAAACCGAGGTTGCCGGGTTGAAGAAAGCTGGTGCTGTGGCCCCAGGGTTAAATATGGACCAGCTTACACATAGTTTTTTATCAACTAAAAAGCCGATACAAAAGGACCGGCCACAAGACACACCAAAGAGTGGGTTACTCCGGCCACAAGACACACCAAAGAGTGGGTTACTCCGGCCACAAGACACACCAAAGAGTGGGTTACTCGGGAAGAGTGGATTAATAATTGGGGTGTCCAAGCACTCTAGTTCAAACACAGAGGCCGCTGCTGGGAATGGTACAAGTTCGGGTGTGGATGAAAAAGGCATTAGTATGCAGAATTTGGCTAAGTTGAACCGGCGGAATGTGTCGGCCTGGAACATGAAGCGGTTGATCAACTTGGTGAAACATACAGGGGTAGCAACATTGACCCATAATATTGAGGACAATTTGATGGAGGCCGATGGGAATGTGGGCGATCAGAGTAACAGAGAGATAAATAGTGAGTGGCAAGCCAAAGTTGCAGCCAAGCAAATCTTTGAAAATGTTGCAAGACCTGGCCGCAAGTATGAGACACCCCACACTTTAAACCCTAACCCTAGTATTTTTGTTTTCCCAGCAGATTATTTTGTCAGTATTTTTTTATGGGGGAGAACTTTGGAATTTTAGCTTCTTTTTTGGCAAACAAAATGGAAACGAACCTTGAGTTACAATTCTTGAGTTGCTTGGGGCAAGAGATGTACCTTTTGTTTTTTTTAAAAAAAAGTCCTACTTGTTAGTTGTAGTTTGCCTAATTTCCTTATTTGGAATTCTATGATTTTTGAATACCTAGTTTGTGGTAATTTGTCATACAAATTGTTTTGTGAGCTTGGAAGTTTTGATGGGGTTTGTGCAGGTACATTACCGAGCGTGATTTGCTACGCTTCATGAACGAGGAGGAAGTTAGTTGTACACTTCCTCTTTTCGATGGAGCAATGGAGACTGGCAGGATCACACCTCATGTTCTAAAAAGTTGGGTGGTATGTTCTCTACACAGACTGCAGAAAAACTTTGTTTTCTGGCATTGGGCACTTCTTCCTTGTCCCTCAACTAATAATGTACCTTACCTACAACTGAAGTTTGGCACAAAATAGTTCACAAAAAGACTCGAAACTCTCAACTTGTGAAAAACTATTTATTGTCACGAGTATTGGGCTATTATTAGTAAAAATACATAATAAATCCCTCAATTATAATCAAATCTCAAATTTTGAACATGGGCTATTTTTTATTTATTTATTTACTTTCCTAAGGACGAAAGTTTAATTTCCCATCTTATGTTCATTGAGCAGGTAAATGTGTATAGAGAGAGACGAGCTCTCTCATTGTCTCTAAGCGATACAAAGACAGCTGTAAACAAGCTCCACCAGATACTAAATGTGATTCTATTCACAATTCTTATCATCATCTGGTTATTGGTTCTTGGAATCGCAACCAAAAATCTGCTGGTTTTTGTATCATCCCAATTACTTCTTGTTGTATTTATATTCGGAAACACGTGTAAGAATATTTTTGAGGCGATTGTCTTCCTGTTTGTCTTGCACCCATTTGATGTTGGCGACAGATGCATTATTGACGGTACTCAGGTACACTTCTATGGAACATCATCAATCCAGCAAATTTTATGATACATTATTATCAATAGAAAAAGAATTTATATTCATGATATAAATTTTGTTTCTTATTAGAATATAAAATTGGTGGCTAGAAAATTGGTTTGGCTACCTTGCAAGTAAATCTGAGTTCCAAGTACCCATTGGGTAATAATAATAATTTATTGTTTGCCGTTCTTTTCCAATATTGTTAACTTAGATTAGAGCATAATTGTTATATTTTATTTTATTTTTATTTTTATTTTTTTTGGTGGGTGCCAGATGGTTGTTGAGGAGATGAACATATTGTCTACAATATTTATTGGGGATGCAAACGTGAAAGTATGGTACCCAAACTCGGTGTTGGCTACAAAGCCTATACAGAATTTTTACCGAAGTCCAGAGATGGGTGACAATTTCGACTTTGTGGTTGATGCCTCAACACCGGCTGAGAGGATTGCACTTCTTAAGGAGCGTATAGGAACGTAAGTTCTGCTTCTCTGATTTCATTCATTGTTTTGTGATGGAGCTAAACCCTAAATACTAAACCATTTCTCCTCAGATCAGAAATTACTAGAAAGCTAGTTTCCTTTGTTGCTGCTGCCCAGAGCAAAGAGACTTAGAATTCTGGGACAAAATTTTGGTGTAAACTTGGAACCAATATATGGGTAACAGCAGCTGTAGATCTAGCTATAGAGAACCAATGAATGAGTGACAGCTCGAGACCTAGCTGCACTCTCAAAGCTGATTTGATTAGTTTTTTTTATTATTGCTGCCCATCTGACCATAGTCAAAATTATTGTTCAGTTTCGTACTGTAGGTAAAAAACAAATAATGACAAAGTTGTTAAAAAGACATAATAAGCCCTGGAGGCAAAAAATGACATGGCAGGTATATACAAAGTAAGCCACACCATTGGAAGGCGAAGTTTGGATTGTTGGTGGTGGATGTAGAGGAGATAAACAAGCTCAAGCTCTCCTTGGGCCTCTCTCACACCATGAATTATCAAGATTATGGTGAGAAGGTGGCACGCAAATCTGAGCTGTTATGGGAGATGAGGAAAATTTTCAAGGAATTGGGCATTGCATATCACCTTCCAACCAAAGAAGTGTATTGCCACACAAACCTTCCTATAGAATCTAAGATGGACACACTATGAAAGGGTGGTTATTTGGTTGGAGAAAGGTGTTAGGTGCTGTCCTCCATAGCTCATCCATTCCTTTTAAATCCTTCCAATGTGAACTAATCTTAATAGCATCCTCTGTTCTGCACCAACCCAAGAAAATTATGTTTAAAGATCATCCTATCTTTGAGCCCTAGGTTGACCCTGTAATCTCTGTTTCATTCCCCCATTTGAGTACAACCATTTTAAAGTGTCAGTGAAATTGAGCACTGTTTAATGAAACTGCACATCATTTCACAAGATTTGCAAAACTTGATTTAATGAAGAACATGAGCAGTAGTGAAAGCTCAGGTACCACAAATCCAAAACCAGGGTTGAAACCCATGTGAGTACAAATGCAGGTGAGAAAACAAGTTTAGTTCCCTATCTTTTGATTTCATCCCAAGTTTTGGACAAACTGGAGCCCAGCACCAGCGCGTGTAGGCTGTTTTAGAGAGAACTCTAATATCTGTACTAATTTGTCAAGTGTTGGTGCAAGAAAAGTTATAAAAAATGGCATGATGCAGATATCCAGCAAATACAGTAATTACCAATGATTACTTAGACCTATGACATTGTCAAATAAATGCTTCAAAGCTATGAGAAGAAATGAATTGTACAGACCAGATGAATGTTTCAAGCCGTCGTTAAGAATATTCAATGTTAAACCAAGAGTTGACAGAAATTAAATCTTCAGATCAGACTCAAACCACCCCAGCATTAAATCGTAGTTTCTGGGGATGATCCTCTCGTAAATGCCAATGGAAATACAATGCTACAATAGAAGTAAACAAGTTATTCTCTGGTTCAAAAACTTGCATAGTACCTACTACACAGGCCATCTGTTGGTTTTTGCCCTCCAGTACTATGGCAACATTCAAAACTGCAAATCCAGTTGACATCTGTTCCAAAAGTCAGTTCGTACCCAGACAATCACCAATCAATTAAGCTCCAGTCCAATTTCCTGGACATGCCATCTACATTGAGGATGGCACCTTCCGTACGAGGTCCCAATGAAGAAAGACATGAACCAAAACTGAAACCCTCTCTATTCTCCAAGACAGTTATTAGTTACCAACACTCGACCTCCAGTCCTTAGTTTACTTCATCTTAATCCAAATTATACACCCACTGCAACCGGTGTCAACTTCTTATAACTGTGTATCCATCTATATTTAATCCAATTGAAGATTTCCTGATCCTGATCTCAAGACAAGTAGCTTTCAGACACTATAGCACATTCCACTTGTTACAAGCATTAGGAAACACAGGGAAATGAAAGGGGTTATTTGTCATCCAATCAGTTCACAAACTCCAACAATCATAGCTGAAAGACAATAGTATACTATATCTGTGTAATCCAACACAAGATGATTCAGAACCTGCTAAAACATCGACATGTTTCTCAAAGTGAACAAACCCACAAAATATAAGTCTGCACATGCTTTATCAAGAACCTGATCTACCACCCATGCATTCCTTGAATGTTAAGGAAGACTAGAATGCAGGTCTAAACATTCTTGTCGAAACCTAGCTGCAGACCAAGAATTCTGTAAGAGTACATAGTCCTGGGAAAAATAATGGAACCAGTTGAAGAAAGTAGACATATACAAACATAACCCAATCAGATATTAGTGAGATTAAGTGTAAGCAAAGGCAGTGCCATAATGCTTGCAAAGACTGCAACCACCACAGCAGTCAACCATAGTGGAAACTTTTGGAAAGACCTGTGTTGTTGTCCTTTCACCTTTGCCCGGGTTCTATCTGGAGGTACAAGCTGCTGGGTTTTTTCAGGGAGTACAGACATATGTGGAAGAGGCATCTCCTTTTGCTCAACTGCTGCCTGCTCTGATTCTCTCTCTCTTGCTAATTGCATCTCAACATACTCTGGAAACATCTTGCGAAATATAGCACTGCACAGCAACCCTCAGTCACATTCAGTCACAGCTTTACTTTAGAAAGGGAATCCATAGCAGGGAACTTCTCTCCCATCCTGCAGTAATTCCAACATTTTCACTTACCTTCAACATTTCTAATATACACACAAGCTGGTCACATACTAACAGTCAAAAGAGAAAAAGAAATTGCACCATCTTCATCACAAGGCTGGACTTATATGGTGATAGAGATTTAGGAATCAACTTACCTCTTACAGTTGTAAGCAAGAGAGGCCTTTGCCAAACGTTGCTTCTCCTCAACACTAGTTGATACACTGCCTGTGGTATTTGCATTATCAGTCTGCAACCAGAGAAGGAAACCCAGAATCTGGATCAAATTCTGGAACACGATGCTGTCTAGGACTGCCAACACCAATCTGAGTACTGAGTGATGAAATGCCTCTAAAAATCAGTAAAACTTGCAATTTGAATATTTATCACCACTATTACACCATAAACAAAATGCATCTCAAGAACCAATTCTGATCTTCAGAGGGCAGGTCTACAATTATTGAGTATATCACAAACTGTTCGTCTTTTGCTTCAGGGAAAAAAGGATATCAAAGTTTGGACTCATGGGGTGTATACCATAAAGGATAGAAGGCCATTGAGAATACTGCATCCAAAAACATACAGCAGATTTATGTTAATACTTGCTCATAACTCATCAACCAAATATACTGCAAAAACAAATCTAGATGCACAGGAGAAAGCTGACAAATATCACCTTGAAACAGACCACATTGGATTCCATGTCTCTGGATGGACTGCCATCCCAACCCCACACACACCCATAATTTTCAGTGATGTACAATCTGGAAAACAACCCCTGAGAGGATGTAAGGTCAACACTTAAAACAATAGAATATGTGTGTTCATGAGCTTGGCTGTCTAGCCAAATTAGCACAATCTACTTGGCTAGATTGTGAAGGGTCGAAAGACCTGTGTCAATCATACACTGGAAGTATAATGCCAAATCATACTTGCAAGAAATTCCACCACATGCTAAAATATCCACTGCATTGCTTTAAGGCCAACCTTCATTTGAGAAAGCCTTAACTAGGCATCTGGCCTCATTAAGCATTACACAATTGGGGATCACATAAATGGATACAGAGGTCTTCATATTTTCAGTGCAAACATTCTGCTTAAATTGCCACTTAGATTTTATGCAGGTCTGGAATCCCTAGTCAAGCACCTCTATTTGTTGATGATGTACCTTCATAAGTCCTGAGAATTTCTCAGCACTTATAATGTGGTGCTTATTATAGACCAATTACCATCTCTGTCAATTTCTGAGCTAAATCCCATAGACCTAACCATGACTCCAATGCACAGAGTACAGCCTGACAGGTTATCAAGAATTTGATAGCAATGTATATAGAACAGCAGCAAAAAAGAAGAAACATACAATTGATACATAAAAGTCAGACACATACAATCGCTCATAGACATGCAGATCCTTTTATTTGTTGCAAAACGCCCATTTGGAGTAATCATGCTGTGCCCACCCCATGACAATCCCAGTCAAAAAAAACAATCCTTCTTTCATGCTTATCAGTGAGGGGCTGTCTAAAAGCATTGTGACCAAAAACGGATGATCTGATGAAAACCTGATGCCAGGGGGCTTGAAGGGGTACTCCTCTGGGAATTTGACTTTGCCATGATACACACCTCCTGCACTTGAAAACAATTGTCAATAACAGACTGGATGCAAGACTGACAATGAACAACTCAATATCACAACCAGACTATGAGTGTTTGTTGTTGAAACAAACATGTAGAAGAGGATGTGACTGCACACAGCAGCAAAGGATCAAACACGCTGTGTAACAAACCTTCAAATGGTGTGCCCTCACTTCCCTCCAGAACATAATCTGCACAGATAATAACAAGTTAGGATTCAGCCACACCAGCAAGATATTGGTCTCTTCATACAAGCCCAACTACTAGTGCAATGAAGCCTAGGGTCAACAGTACACGTTCACACAGACTCAAAAGCCCTGGCAACATAGGACTTTTCAACATGTGTCCACAAGATCCCACTAAAGATAACACAAAGACTGTGTTGCTTGCTCAAGAAAAGTAGTGTTGGAAGATTGCAGTCAATGATGAGGTGGAACTAAAGGGCTTTCTGCACAGGAATATGAATACTTACGCCATTCCCGAATATCTGAATGGGATGGTCGAGCCAAAATATGTGGAACAGGTTCCTGAGAAAAAAAATACAAGTTGTGAGAATAAAATGGTATCTCTCTACTTGGCACCTGCTGGGAACAAAAAAAGATTACCAAATCAGAATACTTGCTGAATTTTTCAGGGAAAAATTCAGTAGTGTTGGAAATAGCTCTCCCAAACATTGTCAAAAACTCTCCAGATGCCACAGCCATGTTAAAAAGAAAGAGATCACAGAAGAGATCTGAAGTTCCTTAACAGAGCTGGTAGCTTTATGAACTATCAATTTGAAGGGTTTCCAGGAGGAGCATATAACACAGGGCACCACAAGAAGTATGTCTGCTGCCATCAGTGAACCAGCACTGAGAACCAGAGTCTCAGATGATAATTCTGAGGACCACCAATGAACAGTAGAGATGTATGCAGCCTGTGACCTAGGGTTCAGGGTTGCCCTAAACTGCATGTTGAAAGTGCCTGCAAACCTTACCTCCTTCAAAGGCGAAGCGCCTGTTCTCACAACTACAGATCCCAGATCGAAAACCCTAATATAGGGAACATGAAGTCAGGTCTCCAATATCTAGGATTTCAAAATCGATTTCTGGTCAAAGATTCCCCGTCTATAGCCCTAAACTAGGGCAAACATCTTGCAGTACAAACCCCAGAATTAGGGTTCACCGTTGTTGCAGGAACATCATCACCACCACAGCTGAGGAGGACGAGTCTTCAACATTCGTTGTTTTTGTATGACAATCCTATCAAAGTTGGAAGCTATAGTTCCGGTCGGGACTCTAAACTTCCACAGGATGATGATCCGAACCTTCGAGTTCCATAAAAAACAAAAGAGTTCTTTCAAAGAAAGAAAACAAGACCAGAAAAAGAAAGAAACGGGGCACAGATTCTTCCTTCACCTTACACATCGCCCTGAATTCCTTTTGGAGTCGCTGCACACATGCTCGTTCTGCCATCACGACTTGTTGTTCTTCCCACTCCCCCTAGCACCCCACCCGACTTCTTCTCTCACTCTCTCTGAGAAGGACGAAGAAATTCTTGATAGCCCCGAAGAAGAGATGAAAACAAAAACAAAAACAAAAAAAAAAAAAACACAAAAAAAGAATCTATTAAACAAAAAATCTAAAAAGAGAAGCCGAAAAATGTAGAGACGTTCTCGTGCGATGTGCAAACGAGAATGGAATGCGGAAGGCAAAAAAACACGAGCTCCGCCGCGACGACGTCGTCGTAGTCGTGTTGTGTTCTACAACGGCAACAGCAGCGGCAGCGATGGCGAGCGAGAGACCCACCCAACACACAGCAAGGAAGCCGGCAACGCGGAAGGGAAGGGAAAAGGAAGAGCAGGGATAGGGATGCGCGGGCATAGGACCCGTGGTAACTTCCACGACGTGGCACGTTCTCAACTGCCGGATCATCATCTGCGGACCCTGCTTTCATCGTGTAGCCAAATCTCAACCGCTAGATCAAGTGACAATGAGCTGTCAGGGTAATTCAAGCTTTGTGCGTAACTACTGTCAAATTCTCGTGTTGCATGGTTTTTCTTGGAAGTCCTGTTCTTAGGGAAAAAAACATTATTATTATTTTTTAATTGTTTTCAATCATTTGTATTTTATCTTTAAAATTATTTTATTTTATAAATATTTTATTATTTTCATAGATTTAGTTTTTAAATTGTATTTTAAAAATAAAATTCATTCAAAATAATTTCATAATAATTACTTCTTCTTTTTTTTTACAATGTTCCCAAATTACCAAATTATTTGAAAGTTGGCGATTTTTTTTTTTTAAAGGGAATAAATGAAAAGAATTCTGATTTCCTTCTTTCCTTTTTTAGCCAGGATGCCAAAATTTGCCAATAAAAAAAAAACCGTGGTCCAAATGTTTGATTTGTTATTCGTCGATGGTAATCACAACTTTTTAAATTTATTAGCCTTTTTGTATCAAAAATTGGCATTTTGTAATTAAAACAAAGTAGAAGTAATTTCTTTCTTTATTTCCACTTTCTTATTTGTGATTGTTGTGGTGAGCTTTCTTGCACTAATAAAGATGTTAAATACACAAAAACCCACGCCCATGATATTTCAAATAAATTTTATTTGATATTAAACATAATATAGCACTTCAAACTAACTCATTTATGTTATATGCATAACAATTTTTTATCTTTTAATGTAAATTTTTTAAGAAATATACTGAAATTGCTCATCAATGAAATAAAATGAGAAAAATATTATCAACGGAGGAGATCTTTGATGTAAGTGTCCAATCTCAATTCATTTGCCTCCTTTTTACCTCCCTTTGGAGCCTTTTAAAAAAATTCACAAAGCACTTGGGAGAAAATTCCTAAGTATATTTGGAATGACGTGCCTTATATTCATGAACATAATTCTTACAAAAGACAAGGAATATTATGCCTACTCCTTATGAATTGGCAAGGATTATATACCTATAAGGTAGGAGGGATCTTACACCTACTTATAAGTAGGTGTAAGAGCCCTATCATTCATAAGTGTAACGTCTGTGACTCCTTGAGTCTCATGATGTATATATGTTTGGGTTCATGATATAGTCTTTGCTTTGTGCTTTTGGATGGGTAAAGCCCATGCATGTGGGACATGCCACAAAATGTTGGGCCAAATCAACTATGGCCTCATCCTAGGTCTCTTCTTCCGAGAATGCAAACCCCACTTTGAGGCTTTACCCTACACAAAAACAATTTATCATAGTAACTTTTTCATGTTCGGCAACAAGTAAATTATTTTTTCAAAATGTTGATTTTTTAAGAAATTATTTGTTTGAAATTTTAAAAATTACAAGGGGGCATAAATATGAAAATTGGTGAAAACCTAGTACAAGCTTTGTGCTTTAGGTCAATCCACCATTGCAGAGAAGGTATCTAACAATATTCATCTATTCTATAATTTGGTGGAACATTATGTCTCCTCACTATCACAAAAAAATTAACAATAAATTTTTTTTGTAAAAGATCTCATTGTGCCAAAGAAGTTGCTTTTATTTATTGCCAAAAATTTATAAATTATTATTTGTATTGCCAAAGTAAATTTTTTTTTAAATAATATTTATTCGGCACTTGAAGTTCTGAACCCAGCATTCATACTAGGTAATCCTTGCATGTAGTTTTAAGGTATTAGGCATTGTCAAAAAGTGTGTCAAAAGATTACCTTTTTTCTCCATTGGAAGGTCGAAATTACTTTTAGTGTTATACTCCGATAAGGTGTTGTAAACACAAGTGAATGTGAAATCTCTGACTAAAGGCATGGCCCCATAAAGTTTGGCATCAATTGAGTAGGAGTACAATATCCAGCATTTGTATAGGTTAAGAAAACCATGAAATCCCGAACTTAGTTGAGCAATTTCAAAATTAACCACATAACTAAGATTAGTTCATCTATTAATTGTGCATATTTCAACTTTTAATAGGTTTTTGACCAATGATTTTTTTTTCAAAAATTGAATATTTTTTTCACAAACATTGCTTTTTCAAGTGTAAATTGGACTAATTTCTCTCTTTATTGGAAAATTTCGCCAAATTTTAGATATCACAAAATTGAATAAAACCATAATTTGGACATTCATTTCCTCCTACAAGGTCCAATGTGTTGTTGTCGAATTATTATCTTTCTTTTGGTTTTTGTTTGGTGATCCCATTTGCCAACTTGAGTATCTATTGCCTGTAAAGATTTTTGAAAATTTTCTCCCATTCTTGAGTGCATTTTTGTCTTTTGAGTTATAGATGAATTTGACAAATTCCATGACTTCCATTTTGATATGTGAGATGCAAATGAACTTTGTTTGGAACTTCCATTTCCAATTATTGGAAATTATATCTAATGACGATTGATTTCCATTTTCCCAAGAGACTGGCAGAGTAAAGTGTACAACCTTACAAGTACTACTCTGTTGAAAGGACAAAAAATGAACCAAAATTTGTATAGGTATCATTTTCAGACTAAACCCAAAAAAATTTCCCAAACTTCCATCGGTTTTAAGTTTGACTAGGAATCAACAAATTAAAAAGCATCTGGATCACACTCCCCCATCAGGAATGAAACTTGCAAATTGGTTAATTTTTTTCCAAAATAACATAATATGGAGACAAGGACAATAATAATATCATCAATTGATGCTTGGTTAAAAGCCATATTGACATTTCTAGTGAGATGGTGTAATGAGAATTTCATTTTTTACATTCAAATGACCTAACCATGTTACATGATCATCTAGTGGTTTTGTTTGAAGACAAGGGCATTCAACCGGTACAATAGGCATTATTGCTTGTGAGTGCAAAATGAACATGCACAATTGCATCAACTTCAAAAAGGAATGGTGCGGAGGAGACCTTGTACCTACTCTTTAGGTGCATGAAGGTACCTTACACCTACTCCAAGGGGTGCTTTTGACAAATGGTAGTTAGGCGCACAGCAAAATTCAAACTCATACAATGAAGCTGGAGCCTTATATGTGTTTCTGGGATCTATCTTTTTCTGACTCTTAAGTAATCTGCAATTGAATTCAATCCAAACAGATATGCAGGAAAAGTAAAGCTAAAACTTAAAGAGTCTCTCTAAGCTAATATCATTTCCACACGTTATAGCTGGTCAAGCTTTTAGTGACATCCATTGCTCTCTCACCCAAACAATATAATTTGGTCAACACCTGGGAGAGGAGGATGGAGCAAGAGTGAGAAGGTTTGTCTTACCTGTGAGTAGACAGAGCAGCAGTGGGCCCAGGAAAGGATTTCAGAAAACCTACATGCGACACCCTGAAATGGCTCACAATATCTCTGGAAACAATATATATTAGCCAGTTTTTCACAATCCAGAAAAAACCTCACAAACTATGCAAGCACCAAGACAAACAGATTTTTATATTTTTCACCACTGGGCTGCTCATGTTGTGCAAAAAAGCTCTAATTACACCACACTTTGTGTTTTGTAAGAGCAAGTCCTTGTTGTCTCTAAAGATTGAAAAGGGTTACCAGAGCCCAGCTGCTTCAAAGTTCAAGGTATTCAAAAACTGATGAAGAGATTCTCCTTCTTCAGGTGCAGGAAGTTCCCATCTGCTTCAGGGGCAATAGAGTCATTGTACCCATCTTCTTGGGTACTAACAAATGTCAGATATCATTGAGGAAAGAAAACCACAATATAAATCTCCTTGCAATCGGGTTGCAATCATGAACTAGAGAAGATGAATGGTAGCAGCAATTAGCAAGTTCCAAGTCACGGCAATGATTAGCAACAGAGAAAAGAAAATCCGAGAACCAAAAAGATAAGCAGACTTTCTAGCTACTGAATGTGCAAACAACCCTGACAAGAATCTCAAAGTTCTTTGTTCACTAGTTAGTTAGCAGATCTCTCAAAGTAAACATGCAATTAAGCAACATTGTAATCATTGCAGAGGCAGAGAACAATCCCACCCACTGTAAGCTACTCCGAAGGCTCTCTCTCTCTCTCTCATTGATATCACAGATGCAACATGCGATTGGCAAGTGAGAAAAGGAACACAACATACATGAAGCATGAAGCCCCCATGAAACAACGTGGCAGCAAGATATGAACACCAAAAAAGACATATACAAAGCAGTAATTTGTCTTGAGATCATATACCGTGTCATCACTGACTAAAACTTGGGGCAGGATGGAGAAGATTGCTGTCTATATAGTACACCAAAAAAAAGAGTCTGCATTAGATACAGGATCTAGAGTTTAAAAGAAAATGGACATCACTGAGACCGCTACGTCTCTTGCATCTATCTGCAGACTCTTACATAAGAGAAGCAGGCTGCAGGGTAGCCACTGGACAATTTACCTGTCAAGATTTGCAGTATGGTCTGTTTGTATACCAGTATTGGGGTGAAACTCACTTTGGGTCAGTCCCTGCTGCAGCTTCGGGGGAAAAACTTGAGTTCAGATCAATCAAAAGATGTCCAAGGCACATGTAAATTTTCTCAGCTGAAATCTACATGACCACCCACCCTCCAGAGCATGAAAGGCAAATGTAGCATACTTCTTTATAAGCCACTTTAGACGTTCCTACGAGAGCTTCAAAGGGTCTGAATCAGATGTGTCGGTACTTCTCAAGATGCGTTTGACGTCCGGTTGTTCAAGAGATTTGTGCTGGTAGCCATAGATGTCAAGGATTTGGTTATCACCAAAATTGAAAGCCCTCTCCATTTGCTTCACGCATTTCTCCATAGGGTAATCGCCCGAGTTTTGACTGCAGGGCTTGCAGCCCACAAAGTGTGTCACCAAGGGCCACCGCTCATCTCCCAAACCCGGATGGTACTTCTCCATCATCGCTTCGTATTTCTCTACCAATTCTACCCAGTATCCGTGCAAGAAGTATGTACTTTCCAGAAAAACTTTGTTGGCCCACTTGGCCGTTTGTGTGATCAACAAGTACACGAGCGCGGACTGATCGTCAGCTTCAAAACTGGGCCGTCCTACCAGACTCTGTGACAACAACTCACCTGCAGGCAGCCGGCCAACAAGATGAGTCATGATCACGCATCATCATCCCTAATTCAGTGATCCGCAGTCTCCAGAAAAAGAAACAACCCGAGTTCTAGAGAACATCTTAAGAGAGCTAGGGAATCGTGACAGACGACACGACGTACCCGCTTTGTCTCGAATGCTGCCTTTAGGTCCCATGGGTGACCAGGCGTCGAGCAGATCCAGGGACCACTGACAGTTGCGGATGAGGAAGCTTCCCGTGTTGAGACCTGTCCAGCTTTTGTTCTTGTAGACAGAATCGTTGAAGCCATGCAAGACCAGATTGTAGCTCTGGTACTTCTCCAATGGAACCTGGAACGACATGTCGGTGAACATGGCATCGCTGTCCATCCACCATAGCCACTCCACCTCCGGGTGGCCCAGCATCAAGTTGCGCAGCAACGGGAGCTTGGTCCAAAACCCTGTCATGAGATGATCCAGATCTGCCGTGTTGTAGAACATTTCCATACTATGCAAGCGGCAGTAATCTAGTTTGTTCTTGAACGATTTCAACAGATAGTGATCGCCCACGGGATTCTCGCAGTGTTGTGGCTGCGATCCTGTGACCAGCAGAATGCGAGGCTGCAGCTGCAACCCTGATCGCGGGACAACCGTACTTGTGCTGACATTAGGATCATTCTGGAGCTTCCACTGACTGCGTTGCGCATCCCAGTCTTCTGTGACTGCTGCTGTTGGGAAGCCCTGGAGCCCAGCGTTCCAAACGTTGTTCTTCGTCACGTTGTAGACTTCTTCTTGCTGGATGTCTGCTACAGGCATCGTTCGACCGCTGTTGCTCTTGAAACCTGATTTCTCTTCGACTTCAGCTAGAGCTCGTTTCGCGTGCGCAGCTCCTCTGGTGGACGACTGCAGATGCGCCCGGATTTCCTCGTAATCCTGTACCGGGGTTCCAAAATAGCCAGCCCCGATTGTTCCCCGCAATACTAGAATCGTCATCAGGCCGCACATTACGGTGATCTTCATGTTATTAAGTGCTCTTTGAATGCGCCGCCCTTGCGGCGACGACAGGAGTTGTTGCAGCATCTGCATGATAGTGAAGAAAACTTTCCGCGGACAACAAGTACGTGTACTAGCAGCACCTTTCAAAGACCGCTGCGAAAACTCCAGCCTCCTGCAGGACCGCAATCCTGATCACCGCAGCAGATCTCTAACCTAGTGCGCCTCCAGTACTACTATCCCTTGAATTCTGATCCGTCCCTCCTCTGAGGAACATGATCACCGCCAAAGGCAGCGGCACATACTTTGATCGTCAACTACCTTAGAACGAAAGAAAAAAAACTAGTAGCAACGGCTTGAACCTCTTCAAAGTGCAGACCAGCTGTACACTCAATTCTACAAACACAGGTCTCAAAAATATTCAACCGAGTCCGAGAATAACTCTCAGTCTCTGAGCACCCTCGTTGAATATTATTACAGCGAAATGAATTCCCGATGATGTCCAGAATCATGCAATGAGCAAATTCGGGGACAAATTAAAATCCCGTGAAATGAATGAATCACGTCGGTGGAGTACAGTCTATAGATATATTTCTACAGACACGTGAAATTCTCGCAAATGAGACACTCGCGGATCGTGCAACCTGCTCTCGTCAAACTAAACTACTGTAACAAAAGAAAAGAAATACCTCAGGTAGAAGATGATCAAGCTCCACCTGCTGTTTATATCATCACATCATGATGATCGGATGGATCATCGCATCATGATCCCATCATCATCATCATCATGACTGTAAAGTCTATATTATTCTACTCTTCTTCACAACAATGTTAACTAGCGCCTACCTTGGAGAAAGAAAATTTTAGCGGAGAAATCAGGAAATTTACCAGAAGAAGTTCCAGAAAACAAAAGTAGCCACGGCCGACGACGATCACAGGCTTGAAGAAATGAGACGAAGCTGCGCGTAGCATCATGCAGAGAAAACAAGAAAACAGAAAACAAGAAAATTATTAATTAGCTGTAGTAGAAGATTAGCTGTAGATGTTGATCTTGCTGCCAGACTGCCTAATTGACACAACCGGATTCTTTTACCAAGTCATATTCAGGATAATGAAAGCAAAACAACAACAACAGGCGCACAAGAACGAGGCGACCAGCGCAGAACGGCCTGATCCACATGTATCTATCGGCGCTGGCTGGTTAATCGAAGAAGAAGAATCGAGAGAAGCGCGCGACAAAACCGTCCATGCGCGGGCGCGCGCGCGCGGGAGCGAGCGAACAAACGCAACGCAACGCGCAAGGAGCTGGGCTAACGCTTTACGTCGTCCTCTTCGCGCGAATGCAGGGTTCCTATGGAAAGGGGCTAATTAGCAAGGTAGCTATGTAAAGTGGCTAATTAGCAGGAGTCTTACGTAACGTTACTAGGCAGGTCGTGCCCCAAAAGGGGCTAATTAGGAGGAGGGGAAAGAAGGGGGGAAGGGGATGAGAGGCCGATTTCCGGAAGCTTGTCAATTATTGCACACTTTTCGACATTGTCTAAAATATCCACACATAGCTCCCCCACCTTTTCTCTCTCTCTCTCTCTCTATAGATTCTAGAATTATTTTACTATTATTTTATATTATATCTCTTGACTCTTGACTCTTGACTCTTACTTATTATTATGATATTATTATGATATTATTATTATTATCATTATATGATTATATTCTGTGATTATAATATTAATCTCTCTTCTTTTCCTTTTTCTTCTTATTGGAATTTGGCCTTGAATTAATGATTCCAAAATTGAAAAGCCTAGCAAATTTGGGTGGTTCTTGAATTGATGGCCATATATGTACTAAAAATATTTCCCCTAAATTGAGGATGTGGAAATCAGTTGGCCAACATGCTACGATGGTGCCTAAAGTAAATTGATTTCCCAAATATTCTTGGGGGTGGTTCTTTAATGTAAATATAACCTTGTTTCTCAGAAATCTGAGAATTGGTAACCCACACTGGAACCAGCAGTGAACCTCCGGTTAGCCCTCGATTCTAGTCTTTTTTTCTTCATTCTCTTCCCCCAAAAAATCTCATTTTTGTTCCACACATAAATGAAATGAAATGAAATCGGGTTTAAGGTCTCGGCTTTTTCTAAAAAATTCCAGTTCCAAAAATTAGACCCAATTTTGATTTAGTTTTTTATTAACCTAGACAGGAACTGATTGGTTGGTTTTAATTCTTTCAAAAGCCTTAAAGAACCTGCTCTATTTTGTCATTAATTAATCCTTAAAATAGTAAAATGATTTTTTTTTTGGTGAAAATATGAAGTTGAGGTGTTGAAAACCATCATAATTATTTGCAAGCTATATATCTGCATAATTTCACTCCTCATATGAGGACAAAATAGCAGATCATGAAACTATAATAAATTCAAAATTAATTATAATTTTTTTTTTAAAAAAAACTTTTGTCTTCAATGTGGAAGCAGACCCTAGGCAGTCCCCTACATATGTCTCCAAACACTTTTTTTCTCTTCCTCACATTGTACTTTCTATAAGAGATTAGATTTGGAGGCTTTGCTTGGGTCCAACTCTTGCTATTCCAATCCTCTTAAGGTGCATTCACACTTGATGTTAGGGACTTTAGTGTTGAGTCCCCAGAACTCATGCTAGTCATTTAGGACTTACACCTACTTACCATGAAGATTTTATGTATAGGGTAAGGGCATGCTATCAACGAATTACTGTGTGAGCACCGAGAGCAAAGCTGAAGGTCCGTGAAGTAATTCCCTGGCAACAAGGCCTTACCTGTGTAAGAACTGAAGTAATCAATGGCCTTTTTTTTAAATGTTTTCTTCCCAAAGATTTTTTGACTTATATCCTACGCCCTAAGGATTTTACAATTTTATATCCTTTGCCCTAAGGCTCATTTTGTAAGCATGATTACTAAATGTAATCTGCCCTATAAATACACTAAGCATTCTCTCAGAGGTTGTTATGTTTAGGTTAACATTCACTTCACCTTAAGCTATTGCCCATTTAACATTAAGTGCCACCTAAGATGTCACCTAGACTTTCATTTAACACTGACTTAGTGTCAAGCGTGAATGCACCATTACAAAATTGTCAGATTTTGCTTTATGAATATTAAGGACAGGTTATATAGCGTAAGGTCAATGTTAGGATAGCACAAGGTCTCACCCCCCCCTGCCCCCCCCCCCAACAATTATCCTAAAATTTCACTACTCTCAAGAGGCACAAAGTCAATTTGGAATATAAGACTTATCCGTAAAGTTTCCCAATTAGGGGACGAGAACGGCCAGTTTCAACATAATAGTGCATCAAACATGGAACTGGGAATGAAAATTTTACAAAGCAAAATAACTGGGACCAAAACTAGTTTTTCCACCAATTTTGATGATAAACTGAGTTTCATCCTGCCTTTCCTTATTCTTGAGCGCCTCCACTGCTGCTACATATATTTTCACTACTCCTCCGCATACAAAGTAGTGTAATTAGTCTCAAACATTGTGCATTAAATGCTGAAACTGAGATTTAACAAAATTTCCTTACTTTGTGGATGCCACTGAATGAGGGGATAGGGGGTGAAAGCAGGCCCAAAGATAGTGTGAAGACAAGGGTGACTTTACAGATAATTCTATTGAAAATTTCCAGGCTATCATTTTCAGGTTTTACAATTTGAGGGTTGTGTAGATAGTTGTCATCAGATATGAGCCAGAACTTATCCATAGCTACAGTGAAGCAGTCCTAATTGGTCCATACAAGGAATTTTTATTATTTTTTGAAAAAAAGTCTATTTCACACTATGAGAGTCGGAAATTTTTTACCACTTGTGCCCAGAAACATGCATTTTCCACTTGTGATGTGAATCAATGGTAGGAAACACTGACCTGATGTGAAATCAATGGCGGGGCACAACAACAGTTGTTACACTCTGAAAGAGGCCCTGGTAGAAAGACCTGTTACCACCTGATGGAATGGAATAGTGTCTCACTCACCACCCTACAAGCTCCATTCTGTAGTATGTAAAAAGCCCTAGGTAGAACCTTACAGCACCTGACAGAATGGTGTCTCATGAAACAGTGTCTCATGGAATGGTGTCTCACCCTACCCGGTCCATTCTATAGTATGTAAAACCATCCATATCATCATGCAAACTTCTACTCTACCAACCGCGCAATGAGTATGTGAAATTTTCATACATTCCCCTGTGTGAAATTTTCATACATACCCCTGTGCTCGTTGTGTGTCGGATAGGGTGGCTAGTGTCATGTTCTAAAAAACCTTGTGAAGTTCCCTTTCTAGTTGTATGGTAGAGAGCCTTGTCCAACAACCCACATTATGATCTTTGTCACAATGTACTCATGCACCTACTCTCTCTCACCCCCAATTGAAAGAGAGAGTTGCAAAGACCTCCAGACTTGCTATGCAATCAATCATTTCATTCAAGGGTCAAGTTCTGTGCTCCAAAAACTAAAATAAAAATTCAATTGGTCTAGTCAATTGAGGGAAAGGGAGCAGCTCCAACCAAATCTCCCTTGTACAAGATTTGATAGTTCCCACCACCCACATAAAAGATAATAAAGTTATTTATTTCATGCCACCTAGTATCATCATCCATTCCCACAAACTACCCAAAAGGTTCTCAGTTTCTCAGGTGATAGGGGACTTAGGGTTTAGGGCTTAAACCCTAAATCCTTCCCACAAACATACATCATTGCAATGTGAGGTGTTTGTGTATTTGAAAGAATTTATGATTTTAGGTGAAAACCTTTAGGGTATGATCTCATCCCAAGGCCCCTTATGTCGGGAATAAAAGCACAAAGCAAATGTTATTATGAATCTAATAAAATTTATAGATTTGTAAGGTGCAAGAGGAAGGAATTTGTACACTTGATCCTTAGGAGAGAGACTTTGCACCAATACATGCATAATTAAATCATTATTTTCCTCTCACTCTTCAGGATAAGATCCATCGTCCTGTCTCTCTTTTGTATGGGAGTTATATCTATAGACTATGAAGGTGTGCACTCCAAATACACTTAATATTTTCTCAGAGTGCTTTATGTAGGTCAATTTCACGGATTTTTGAGTGCACCTCCTCTTCTTACATTCAATATAAAGTACTTCATACAACAGTTGCACAATGGGGTCTGAGTTTGTCACACAACTAACTGATTGTTTGGTTGTAGGCTGTAGATGAAGACAAGAGGTGTTTTTTTTTTTTTTTTTTATATATATTTTTTTATATGTTTTTTTAAATTTTTTTTATTTTTTACTTTTTCC
>Ga0116227_10002400_pt1 | contig 42728 bp, 27 predicted proteins | sample S1TSphgellanicum_FD_89693 | JGI IMG/M metagenome (GOLD analysis project Ga0116227, IMG submission 89693) | Host-associated microbial communities from peat moss isolated from Minnesota, USA - S1T2_Fb - Sphagnum magellanicum MG | ecosystem: Host-associated > Plants > Peat moss > Unclassified... | reverse complement strand
TAGGGAAGAGGTGGAAAAAAAAAAATGCGGGCAGGAAGGATGGGATTTTCGTTCATCCGAAAAACGGCCTCAACGGCCTCATCCGCAACTGGTGCATTGGTGGCTGCTAATTCACTCCAGCCGGAAAACATGATGGTAGGTTGGAAGGTCCGTAGAATTAGGGTTTCCTTGCGTCTCTCCGCGTACGTACGCGACGACGAAGCTCCGGGCGCGAGGCCAAGCGCGCAGCACAGAACAACAGCAGAAACAGGAAGTCTTTGTGAAGTCTTTGGATTTTGGGTTTCTGCAACGAGCGAACTGTTCTTCAGCACAAGCTGAACTGCCGGTGGTTAGATTGCAGGATCCGTCAATTAAAGGAGAGATATCTAACCCTATCGAGGAAGTGTGGATTGCCCGGTTGATTACAGCAGCAGTGGAGAACACGACCATTGGAGAGAGAGAGAGGGACACACACACACACACAGAAAGAGACAGACGGACAGACAGATAGAGAGACACCAAAAAGAGGGAGCGAGGAGAGAAATGCCATCAGCATGGGCAGAGTTGCCACCAAAGATGGTCGCAGATGAGCATGGAGGACGAGGCAGGAGAACAATAGCAGACGGAGCTACAGTGACAGCGGATCATCATCATCCTCCAACCAGAACAGCAACATCATCATGATCATCATATGTTCCTCCGCATCTCAGGAATCGGCCACATGATGCTGCAGCAACAGCAGGACCGCCAGCACCTGCACCTAGTGCTGCCAAAGTCTGGAGCCTTCAGGAGAAGCCTGTTTATGTTATTTTCTTTCTGATAAAGGTGACCTTGTAACTGAAATGCACATACTTAGCAACATCTCATTTGTTTAGTTACTTCCTTGCTAAAAATGGATCACACATCTTTTGTAGGACATTCAGAATTGCAGTAATGGTTTCTGCTCTTGTGCACCTGCAAAATCACTAGGTCTTTGGAGATCTGGTTTACCTCATATGGTCAGAGTTATCATGTTTTTCAGATGGAAAGTATTGTGTGCAGGTCTTTCAAAGACTATACTGTGAATTTCCATCTCCACCAATATGGGTAGAAAATTTCAGAAAGCAGGGGGTCACATGCGTTCAGAGGGCCTGAAGCAAAGTCAGCAAATGGAAGACGCTGTCTCAGAAATTATCAGTTACCCAGCTCAGATACCCTCTACCTCCAATTTGTCTCCTGATGCTGCAACAAGCTTTCTACAGCAAGTGTTGGAATATGATCAACAGATTTCACAACATGTCTATCAGCAGTGCCTGGGTAGTTTCTCATACCCATTTGTGCGTTTTTGCGAGGTTTCAGGTGATGGATTGTTTTGGATCCCAGCCACTGCTTTGATTTGGTTGTTCCCAACAGCTCTTACTCCTGAAACCCGTGCTTTTGTTTTCAATCTTTTTATCGCATTCATAATTGATCTCATAGTGGTTGGAGCCATCAAGGGGACAGTGAAGCGCAGTCGTCCTGTGCACAACAAGGGTCATGTTGTCATTGTTGCTATGGACCACTGGTCATTCCCCAGTGGCCATTCAACAAGAGTGGTGATGATTGTCACACTGTGTTGGCTAAATATTGGCTTGTGGAAAGATGAGTTCAAGCAAGTATGGGTACCTCATCTTCTGAAACCACTCAGACATTCCAGATTGCCAGCATTGCACAATTTCCCACTCATGATTGATGAAGATTATGATGGAATGTTGACATTTTCTTTGATGATTTTGAGTACCTGGGCATTAGCCACAGCCATATCCCGCATTGTACTGGGTAGGCATTATGTTCTTGATGTGGCTGCAGGGGTGACACTTGGCTATCTAGAAGGTGTTTTTCTCCATTTCATGCTATTTGTTCCCATAGAAGTTTCAGAGTCACTACACCACTGGGTTGTATCCAAGTGGTACCGCCCACAGAAGAAATGACAGTTGCATCAGAGTTGATAATTCAACCTCCTCTTGCTGGAGAGAGAAACATTCCAATTGTGTTGCTAGCATTTGTCATGTGTTGTAGTAGTAACTACTATTTCAAAGTAGTGTTCTGATGCTATCAGAAGCTGTCCTGATCAAATGGTTTGTGCAGAAATTAAGAAACTTTGAAATAGCCAAAGAGGATTCTGCTAAAATATATGAAGTCTTTGATGTAGAGAAAAAATGATGTTACTCTGATTGATTGCATGAAATTCCAACAGGTAAGAAGCTTGGCACATTGAGGAACAACTATTTGATGGTTTCTCAGGAATCCAGCAATTTACAAAATTCAGCTTGGTTTGTTTTATTTCAATTGACAAAAGAATGCATAAAAAATTGGGTACTGGTAAACTATTCAAGTCTGCTATGAGTGTTGAAAGAATCTCACAAACCTTGTTGGGACTCCCTGAGATTGAATATCATCAATGTAGCAATCCATATCTCTGGTTTTCTCTTGTGCAATGCATTGTGAGTTGTTCTTCATTCTTGAGCCGCGCCTTCTAATATCACCTCTGGAGGTAATCCTTCTAAAGATTGCCTTTTGGATGCACTAGATTGTTAGTGTTACAACTTGGCTGTAATATAGCTTTTTGAACAACAGTATATTTTAGCCAATGAAACCCATCTTTCAAATTGGATGGTATAAATTTGTGTGTTACTGCAATTCATACTGGTAAAACTAATCCAATCTCCATGTGGCAACATCAAACTTGATGAAATCAAAATCTTTTTCCAAGATTAAGAATGCGGGAAGCCTGGCTTCGGTAGAATTCTGTACCCTGGATAAAATGGAGAGGTGACCTCAGTTCCTGGAGAGTCTGGAGATAGCTGTTGTTGTGTCTCCTTTGTCTCCAAAGCACTTGGACTATGTGCTTGTTTGCAAAAGCAACACACCAAATAGATGCAGTTCAACGAGGATACAACAGCCAGGCTAGATAAATCCTTCAATTTCTCATGTAAAGATGCTGATTGTGCAACCACCAGTATCAATCTCATTCAAGGGGCTCCTGATCACTAGTGGCTTCAATTATTCTCCATTGGGAACTTGTTATCTCCAGATCCATGGAGATTCATGCTTTCAGGCTCATGCTCACTCCAATTTGGGGTTTTTCCCATAAGTTCTTTAAGTTGATTTCAGTGAAAAGACCAAACATGGTTCACGTATTAGGTGTGTACTGAAGCAAGCCTGCTGTCAGGCCGTGACTATTTATCCACTGCTTAAACTGTTGATTGATTGTCCCAGTTATATGATCCCCCAAACTTCACAGAGCCACATTGCTGATCAATCTGATGACAAAAATGGGCAGGGCAACCTGTAATTCAGGTGAAAGGACATTGGAGAGGTAGGTGTCAACACATCTTCCAGCCATTCAGCCATATAAAACAGCAGTTGACCAGTTTTCATTCTGATAGCCAATCCCTGTGCAGAAATCACAAAGAAGAATGTTAAGAAGAAGATTACATTTAAAAACTGCTCACATCACTTGAGATACTGCTTCTAGTTTGCTGAAAGATTTTTATGTTTTTATCTGTTCATGTACTGGCAAAGTCTACAGGAGTAGCAAAGTATTCTCCAAAATTTCCACACAAATCTTTTTGAAGATTCAGAATAATTTGGAGAATACTATTTACTAGTTATGTCAAGTTTTTGCTGCAATGCTCCACCTGAACTTAGTAAAGAATGAACACCTTTTCCTCCCACATGTCTATTGGGCAGCTTAATATTGGAGAGATTTACCAGCTTTGGTGCTTATGGCACACTTTGTGTGTGAATCAAGCAGTGTTATCCCACAAATGGACATGCAACTGGAGCCAACACCCAATGAGAGTTCAACTTCAGGATGAGATTGGGTGCCACAAACTTTTGCAGAGATGTTCGCAATTTCATTCGCATACTGCAACTGCATACCAAAAAAGGGAGTTGCTGAGGATCAAAATATTACAGATTTCTGCTGTATGATCCCCCATATAACAGCATCCTTGTTGACCATATTGCTCTAATGTAAATCATCACAATATTCAAGAGGTTCCTTAGAGCTCTCATTCACAGGGATCTACATAAATGAGAAGTAGAACCGAGGTTTCATACAGTTAATTTTGCATCCTTTCTTCCCCCAGGTGCAGAAGCTTGCACAGTGGCTGTCAATCCCTGGACGGCTAAATCAATGAGCAATGTTACAGCAGTGATCTGCATGTGGAAATCCACATAGGATTTGTTAGAAATATTCTTGAGAAAGCATCTAGAATCCAAGAAAATCTTAGCACAGGATTAGGAGGAGGTAACAATTGTTTCAAGATACAGTCCATGCTTCAGCATTCAACTTTTTGCTGAGCCTGTAGGCATTAAGCTCTCTGACCTAGGTGGTGCTCAACTTTTTGCTCCTCACCCTTGTGACCAAACAAGTTCCATGTGTTACCAGACTAATGCCATGTCTTGAAGTGATCAAGAACCTTATAAGAAGAGGGGGAAAGTCCCTTGTCACAAGAAACCTGACTGGAAATATATGATAGAGCTGTAAAATGATCTGACAAGGATGGACATGGGTTGACAAAAAGACCCAGAAACCTAAACAGTAGAGACACAGAAATACACGAGGTATTGTTGATTGCCTTCACCTTGTGTGATAGACTTCGAAAAGCATCTGAAGAGAGAGTACCTGGTTGTTGGAAGTGGTATACATGATTCCATGCTTGCTGCATCCGTCCACCAAGCTGGCAGGTGTAACTCCAAATGTGCGCTCTGTTCAAATTGTGGCCATAGATTCAGACAATACTCTTGGGACCCAAGCACGAAAGTGACAGAACATGCCCTGGACAGAAGCCCTTCATTGGCAAATCTCTCAGCACTTTTGCAAGATCTGGAAAATTAGCTGGGTCTTGCTTGGTATGTATGGAGGAAGAGCACCAGCAACAGCAGGTTCCCCACACTGAGCCATTTTGCTTCAGGTAGCTTTGCTTGTTCCAGACAGCAGGCACAACATCAAGAAATGCAGTGACAGACTGCAGTACTTTGAGAAGGAGACACAGAAACAGACCCTTGGGGGTGCCTTTCAAGAAGCTTCAGAGATTCAGAATGGTGGCTGATGATGCTCCATAGATGGGGTCATCATGCAAACTATCATCTCACAGCGATGCAGTCAAAATGCATCTGGTGAACATTGGAAAATTCCCAGAAGATGGATCCCACAGAAGACAATGGGTCGTTTCTCCTCCAACTTTGCAGGGAGCATTGCACCCTATATACAAGGGATGCTTCTTAGCATTACCTAGCTAGGAAAAATGACGAGAGAAACCAGAGAGAGGGAGAAATTCGGCTGAGAGACAACTGGAGACAGAGCGGTTGCAGTTCTTGTTCAGAAGTCTATGTCTTGTCAAGAACTGTCCGACTCCTTGGGGTAAAGGTCAGGATACCAGAGAGAGAGGGCTACGATAACGGATGGTACAATGTCGCCAATGGACATTGTACAGCGAGATACATAGTAGTATTCTTGGAGATGTTTGGCAAAGACTTCCCAAAGCTGAATCTCGTTAGGGAAGCAGAAGCAAATGAGAGGGAAGATCAAAAGATGAGACAGAACGAAGGAGAGAAATGCAATATTGACAACATTCTGGAGGCAAGAGGAGATATCAAAGAGAACAATAGCGTTATTGCTCCCACTAGACAACAAGACTACCGTCCTGCTGCGTCAGATCTGAGAAACAATAGAGTAGCAGAGTGAGACGACGGAGCGGGACCACATCGGTACACGCTCTGGAATGCAAATGTTTATAGAAAGAGGACCGGCAAAGCCTGATGCGTCTGGATGACAAGAATGCAGTCCTGTTTCGAGGCCTTGATCTAAGCACAATGCAAAGAAGGTGATAGCAATTTTGGCCGACAGAAAAAGTGGGATTGTCCGTGCCTAGTGTTCAGAAGATGATCGAGAGATTGAAGCATCTTTCTCGGTTTTGGCAAAGAATTACGCACTGGACTTGCAAAGCACATTTGAAATCGGGCAGGTCGTCTTGTCCTCTTAGCTCCAAAGCTTACCGAAAGCGCAAAGCGAGAAGGAAGGAAGGCGCTGCTGCTATTCTTGTACTAGAATGGAAAGTGGAATGCAATCTGTCAAATAGGTAAGACCACGGCGATATTATTGCCAAGTCTTGGAGAAACTTCTAGTGCGTCAGAATTGCTACGTCTTACACTTGGAAAAAATTGAATCTTCGTCCTCGTCCTGTTTCCTACATCGTATCCAACAAAAGCTAAGCCATTCCCGCTGCATTGTGATGCTCGTAAACCTGGGAAGAACTAGGAGCTTCGTGTACAAGTCTTATTATTTAAGATGTAACGGAAAAAACACATGCGATCTTGATCTTCCTGTCTTCTTCTTCTTCTTGTCAGAAGAGGAAGTCCAAAATTGGCAGTCCGTCGTCCCAGGGAAGCTTTTTTTCTACAATCGAAGAGTTGCTGAGCAGGCTTGTGATTGGAGAGAGAACGAACCATACTTCCTCCGTCGTCGCACCTGTTGGCTCCTAGACTAAGTCCGAGAGAAAGCACACACTCAAGGTGGGAATACGACGATGACGCACTCCATAGTTAGTACTGCAGCAACTTACAACGACGGGAAAGCTTGAAAGCAGAGCCATCACATATCACAGAAAAAAAAAACAAAAAAAAAGGCTTAGAGAAAAACGACACAATGGCCACAGCGGCCCCGTCATCAGCAAATACTCCAACGACACGAAATCTGTCTGACACTCTCTACAGGGTGCCTGGACTTTCCCTTCCCCCAAGAAACACGCCAAAGTTCAAACTGCCCCCAAAATCAACCACCAAGCCCTTCTCCTGCTCTCCTCCCATTGGGGCCTCGCCTCCTTCCAAGCAACACAGCTCTGGAGTCTGGAGCAAACAAATAAAAATATAAAAGAATAAGTAATAACCTCTGGTCAAGACTAAATTTGGTCACCATCTTTTTGGAATACAACAGCAGACAAAACTCACAAGTTATTGGCAATACCATCAAGTCAGGCCTACCCTCAGCACTATGTTCCAAGGGGATGGAAGCAGTTTGCCAAGCAGGGCAGCCCCTTCACACGAGGTGAGCCTCATGTTGGGACCATCACGGTGGGGCATCGTGGTGGCATGGGAGGCTTCAGCCGCAAAGGTGGGCTAGGGTTCAACTCCTTAGCCAGCGGTGCGGACCAGGCCATGGGCTAGGGTTCAACTCCTTAGTCCACAGTGTGAACCAGGCCATGGGCATTTGGGTTCGAGATGACATGCAAGTGGGGCTTGTCCTGGAGTCAACATAAGGTTGGAAGGTTGGCCACTGGGGACAATTTAGGGTTGTCCTAGGGTGGCACTAGGTGCTGCCCATTAAAACCCTTTTGGGGGCAACCTTGAGGTTGTCCTTGGGTGGCTTTAGGAATCATCCTATTTCTTCTTCCCCTAGGGACATCATAACTGTTGTCATGAAGACAACTTGGAGTTGTCCTGGGGCATCCAACTATGTTGCCCCCTGGGAACCCGAAAATGCCTTTGGCAATCTCAAGTGCTCTCCTAAATGAGATTGAGAGACTAACATTAAACTAAGTCCTAGTTGCATAATGAGTTTAAACCGTTAACAAGTCAAGTCGCAGGAGATCGAGAAGCTTGATGCTAACCTTGTGTATGTTGCATGCATAGGTAGTTAAAAGTTAAAGCATGTCTAGAGTGCACTTTGAATGAGGTTGAGAGACTCACATTAGACTAAGTCCTAGTCTCATAATGAGTTTAAACCGTTAACAAGTCAAGTCCAAGGAGAAGGAGATTGAGAAGCTTGATGCTGACCTTGTCTATGTGGCATGCATAGGTAGTTACAAGTGAAAGACAAGAAGTAGTGCCAAGAGCTCAATGAACGTGGGGGCACAAAGGACAAGTGAGAAAAGGCTTCACAACCTCACTACCACCGTGCTGGGTGGTAGTGCAAATTGCAAATTGCCAAGCTGGGTGTGGGTGAAGCTTAGTGAACTGCTAATATCCCTTTGGGACATAGTGGCAAAGCAGGCCCACATGGCTTTTACTTGCTCACCACTGAGTTTGAACACCAGACCTGTGTGCTATCAAATCAAGGCTTTATCACTAAGCCATCACCAATGGGGGCCATTTTTTATTATTGTCATCATGAAGAATTTGAGGGAAACAAAGCCATGCCCTAATCATGCAAATAGTGTCCATAATGGCACACCCACAGCAAAAGCCTCACAAAGAGATTATTGTAGTGGCTCAGCAATTACTGGGGACAGGGCTAAGGATTAGGTAGCCAGGGAGAGGCTCCTAGTTAGGGAGAATAGTAATTGAAAATAGCCCAAGCACGGAACTACATACGCCTGGCTTGAGGCCCTTAATTGACATAATTTCTTTACATCCATAACCTGCTCAACAGGTAATGTGGATGATTTTTCATCCAAACACAAAGGATATGAATCATCTTTTCATCCACACATAGAATAAGATACAAGCAGCTTAATATGTGATGTAAGAGGAGGCGTGGATGTCAATAAGGAACCGATATGTCAACAAATCAGTCCCAAAGCTGGTCATGGATATACAACCAGCAAGAGAATGCTGGCCTCTTGCTGGTTGCCAGAAGTAGCCATCCCTGATGAGAATCATAATGCCTACATTTCATCCACACAAACAGTGGTTATGGCATTTAATCCAAACAGGAAGGGGTTACATAATTGCTGGGCCAATTAGAGATGAGGGTGGTACCTTCTCCTAACATCTGTAGCTAATGAAATGAAGGTTACTTCAATGAAGGTTGATAAAACATCACTTGTGACCTTCAAGGTTCCAAAATTCACCACAAATCACCATGATCACGCAAAATTCTAAAATATATATAGAATGTGCTCCAATTTGGAGAGAAAAGCCAGACCATTTATGATGGTTATTATTGAATGAAATGGTCCTTCAAAATGTGTAGAATAATAATAACAAGCAACTCCGTATGTAATGGCTCTTCACAGAGCTTCGAATAACATTAACAAGCAACTCATCAAATAATGCCTGTGCCCAAAGCTTGGAATAACAATAATAAATGGCTCATCACATAATCACCCTGCAAGCAGGTTCAAACAAGACAAGGACAGATAATGAGACCATGAAACATATTGATTATAGGTAATTTGAATACAAAATGAATTTATTAAAAACAACTAGAGCATGGTCACTATGTCTCTCCAGTTGTCACCTGCAAAAACAATTCTAAATTCAAGCCAGAATTTTATACCCCCAAAGTCTTACACAGACGTGACCTATCTTCTGTAGAGGTCAACAAAGAAAATTAAAGAGTAACTTATGAATTGTACTAGTAGAAGCAAGCATTCATGGTCTGAGGATTGGAGACACAGAGAGACAGTTAGGGTCCCAGCTCTTTAAGCACCTTTATGTAGACTTTCCAGCCATCCACATGATTTCTTATAGTTTGTCCACCTTTGCAATAGCCCTGATCATACACACTTGGTCAGTCATGAAGGCAGTAAGAGGCCATAGGGATGAAGGGAAAGGATGCTCTAGATTACTAGAGAGCTCCCACGAGGATGGTCACTTTACACTGATTCGTTTTGGACGTGGCACTTTGGTTTGTGTCATGTCATGTGTCCATTTCTTCATGTACATATCCCCCTCCTATATAATAATAGAGTTGTCATAATTTGAATGCCAATTTCAAGCACCCAAGTCACAATTATTCAAGGCACTAGAGCAACACATGAAGTGTGCCACCATATTAACTCAATGAGAACCCCAAATAATAATAATAATCTTATTCCAACATCAGTTTCAGCCTATAGATAGGTACCCTACTCACGCTCATGATTTGGGGTGTTAATGTGGAGAAATTTGAGGAGAAACAGAAAGACAGGGAAAAAAAATCCTACAATCAATCAGACAAGGCAACAAGAGAGGTTCATTTTCTTTTCCCTTGGGGTTGGTGGAGGGTCACTACTAAAAATGTGGGTGCAGTTCATTAATCTCTCTGTTCATTAAACAAGTGAATTCATTGTTTTTTCATTGATCCTTGTTCATTACAACGAGTGAATTCACTCAAAATTCAGTGAAATCACTTGGCGTACAGGCCACCTTTTGTTATAATGGGTGCTAATTTTGTTTTTTCTTTTTGAAAGAGGAGAAAGCAATGAATTGACATTTAACTCACTGAGGGTGGAACCAGTGAGTAGCCAGGTACCTAGATGCTAGTTCATTGACCTAATGAACGAATGGTAGTCCAATGAATTAAAATCTGGTGACTCATGTTAGACCAGTACCTATGTAGATTACAACTAGGTGTTCAATGTTGGTATGGGTAATACTCATCCGGAGCACAGTGAACCAGCACCCACCAGCGCACCATCCATCCACTGAATGTTCGTTATTACTCAGTTGTGGATGAACCTCAACTGAGTTAATATTTGGTTTCACCTTGGTAACTAATTCTGTAAGAAATAGGTCTCATATATAGGTCCGTAGGTAGGAAAATAGGAAACTACTAGGTAAGTAGATGGTTTATACATAGGTAAGCGCTGTTTTTACTGGCTACCTTCTAACAACCTGCTTGTGGGTTTGTAGTCCGTAGGTAGTAAAGCAAGCAACTGAGCTAATCACCATGGTTAGCTAGGGAGCTGTAACTCAACAGAAAACTGTTTCCTGACCACTTAGCATCCATCCTTCATAGTGCACTGGTGGGTGCTGGTTCATAATATAACTGTCCATTGTTTTGGGGCAAATGTGTGACTGTTACAAAAGTTGCATTATTTCATAATTACAGTCCCCACTGGTTTTTTGGCATTAATGTTTCTGACATGTGTGTGATTGTTGCAAAAGTTCCTTGGATGCTCCAAAACATATGCACTCAAACCAGATCTAATTCTTAGAATAAGAAAAGAGGGAGAAAAGAAAGGCATGGATTAAAAAATACCCATTCTACCTATTGTATTTATTCCTTGCCACAAATAAGTTAGGCCCTTTAAAGTATATAAATTAATTATATTATTTTTTTAAATGTTGAAATTTTTCAAATGACAAAAATTTGTGAATGTTCGAGAGTATTCTATTTAATGAAATGAAAATTTCAAAATTAATTAGTTATTCTACAAACATTTGTCAAAGTTGCCAAGCTACTGTAATGGGCATAAAGTTCAACAACTAACTAAAAATAATACTTAATCCTAAAGTTCAACCTACTTATAACTTTTCAATAAAAATCAATTTGCCTACCTACAAACTTATCCTATGTTCAAAAATGCTTCTTCCTAATTTCAATTTTGAATCTTGCAAAAGAGTATCTTCATGGTCTGATTCTTGTGTTGGTTCTAACAAGGCATCACAAACATGCTGGCCCTGCCAATAGATAAGATGTTGTACATCTACCTACTGTGTCCACACTCTGAACACCAAAAAAATCCGTTCCGATCTAAACAGTCTAAACACTTTTAGCAAAGAAACCAGTTCACCTAATGTGAAATTGGTTCTAATAAGGTAAAACTTCCAAAAGTTGAATCCAATGCGATAGTGGGGGCAGTGCCAAACAAAAGGGTGTCATAAGGTCAGGAAAACCTGAACCCTCAAATTTAACAACCATGTACCCTCAAAACAACACCACTAGTGGTGAGGTACTTCTTTCTTCTTTTTGCTCAGCGATGCAGCATGCTTGTCAAAGAACAGCCTTCCAAAATCTGCTCCCATTGCCTCTGCTTGTGCAGGTGTCAAATGCGGGGCTCTCATTCCAGATATGCTCTCAAAAGTATAAGCCTACCTTCACCTGCCTGATATTGATCTGGTAGAACTAAGTTGTACATTTTTTGAGCATACTGACAGATGGAGAAGGTGGGTCATGGCCGCTTTGGTGTGTTTTGTAGCCATACTTGATTTGAGCCAGACTAGGTAGTCGCAAGTGAGTCCCACCGCATGTGCAAGACTGGCCTCGATGGCCTCGATGCGATGTTCTCAAGTACTTATAACTTCTTGGATTGTTATTGCTATCTTATTAAGTCTATCTCTTTTCTTTTTTTTTTGCTACTGGAAACCTACAAACCATTCCAACTAGTGATCAGAATTTTGTGAAATATATATATTAAAATTTATTGAAGACTTAACTAGAACCCAAATAGACAGGTGCAACAGAAAGCCTCCACCCACCACCCCTGCACCCCACGTAATGACCTGCCAGAAATTTGCAGTGTATGTGGATGTAACCTTATAAAGCACATTTTTCATCCAAGAGCAGGGAGGGCATTTCGTTTTCCATAATGCCCCCCTCCCTGTTTGCCTTGGTTTCTCCAGTTTTGGGAGGGCATTTCGTTTTTCACGATGGCCCCCTCCTGTTTTGCCTTCGTTTCTCCACTGAATTTCTGGCAGGTCATTACATCTGGTAAAGCCCTTGACCAAGGACATTACCAAAATCAGGCCTGCACTCGGCTATTGCCTCGGGCACCCTTATTTTGGTAATGCCCTTGACCTACACAAAAAACACCTGTGCAAGGCTTGGCATGGTGGGATTGCAGGCCTGTCCTCAAATGGGCCATCTCCAGTCTGACCATGAAAGAAGTGCAGGAAATTTGAAGTATTGCCCTTGGCCCTTTTCTAACACTAGGAGGAGTGGGGTTTTATAAAGTGGAATTTCCTTCCCAGGAGGCTGGAGGGAGTTTTGCTTTGGACTATGTAACCAACTGGTGAGAGCAGCCCGGTTACTGGAAACAAATGAGCCACAGGAGTGGTGAGTTGTTTTCCAGTAACCACACTACTCTCACTGTGTTACAGGACATAACCGGTGACTTGATGGACAAGATTTCACTCGCCCATAACCAATGACTACTTGGATGTCTAGGATGAATGCCGTTGTCACTGTCTGCAGGACCCCCTGCACCTGCCTGGCCAACTAAGTTCGGAGCAGACACAGGTTGTAACCTGAGACCTCTCCGCCAATGGGGTGACACCATGCTGCCAATGTCTAGGGAGGAACCGGTTATGTCATTGGGTGGGCATTCAAATTTTTCATCAGTCATTTCAAGGCTTCATCGAGCAATGTATGGGCAGCCATCCATGAACTGGGTATTAACTGGGTTTGAATGACCTATGTATGAGTACTAGGGTGGAGAGATTGACCAACCCACCCAACACTAACCTAGCACTCGACCCACCCAACTCCTATGAACTTGCTGCTCCCATCCAGCCCAACTTCGGTGGGTACCCAGGCATACCCACCCAACACTATCCTACCACTCAACCCAGCCGGCCCCCATGAACTTGCTGCTCTGGTCTGGCCCAACTTTGGTTGGTACCTAGGCATTACGTCAATCCACCCAACACTAACCTACCACTTGACCCATCCAACCCCATGAATTCGCCGCTCTGGTCCGGTCCAACTTGGGTTGGTACCCAGGCATTACGTCAGGTAACTGCCTCAGAGCCGCGACCGACTGATTAAACCGCCCTTGGCTCCTGCGTCAGGGACAGTTATTTCATGAACTCCATGCTCCAAGGGAGTATCCCTACTCAAAGTAAATTATCTCTTACAAGAGAGACCCAAGAAATGCCAAATCCAGAACCCGGGTGTGCTAGGACTTTACCATTATGTGGAAAAACCTTTGGATTTATTTTCTCTGCAGTCACAGGTCAGATCCTGTCCAGGAATTTTTTCCAATTGTCTGATATTGAAAAATTGGCAAATTTTCCCCATATTTTAGCAAATTTTACAATGAAAAAAGAAATCCCAAAAAACTACAAAATGTGTCCCAACAAAATTCAATGAGCCGATGTGTAATGAAGGCCTTACAGTGATTTGCCTACATCAATTCCTTATATTAATATTGTCTACATAACTTTCACATTTATGCACATCAAGTTTTACTATCAAGTTTTGCCTTCCTGCATTTTGAAACCTTGGTTTGTATGCGTTTCTACACCCTGACATTCTACAACCGGGAGTACCCCAGGGAACGACCAACCCATCTTGAATTACCAAATTTAGAAAGGACCAGCAGTAGCTGTACATCGTCCACATCCCAAGTGGCAAGGACCTTTGGCTTTTGGTGTTGCCACCATCTGGTATTGTGACTTTTTCTCGGACACCCCAAATACAATAACTTTGGAAAGGGCCAGGACCTAGACGGGACATACTCTAGAGCTGGTCAAAGTATTCAACCTTAGGCCAAGATGTTGAAAAATGATTTCAAACCTTAAGTCAAATTGCCAAAATGATTCTAACTCTACTCCAAAACGCTTAAATTTTATTCCACCTTTACATCAAAATGCCTGAACTTGACATAAATTTTCTTGGTCTAGAGTCTAACATTAGGCCCAACCAGCTCTTTATTTTTAGTTTCTCAGAAAGTGCCCACATGGCTACAGCAGTGTTGGACTGTAGAGTCCAAGTGGATATATCTTTACATTAGCTGTGAAATTAGCTGGTTATCATTTGTTGCACAATGTAGGACAATGGTGATGGTTTTGGTGTTGCAGGGAAGTTTAGTGACAATGAGTTGCAAATAGAAATCTGCCATTGCTGGCTACAACTCAAATTTGGAAGTAGACATTAGGCTACTAAAAACTTTGGGAAGGTGCTCTTTATGACTACAGTGCCTTGTGAATGTGAAGCAAATTGATTATCAATACAAAATTCTCTTCAAAAAAATTCTGTGCAAGAGTCTCATTCATTAGAAATCCATATCTGTAACACTAAAATGTTACAATTTCATTAGGCTTACTAAGATGATGAAAACAAGGGAGCTACAAATAGCAAAAAATACATCATCTAACTTCCAATATTGCAAAAAGTTAACCAAGTATGAAGGAGCTAACAACTGGGCTGCCTTAAAAAATCTAGAGAGCATGTCTCCATAAGTATCATCTACACAATACACCATAGCGATCTATTGCTCCAATCCAAGCATCAAATGCAATAGCATATGGAAAAGTCTTTAAAGTATAAAATTTTAGGCTGTACATGCCAATCACTAAAGGTAAGTGCGGGTCTAAGGTAGCCCACAACTTGTTCTTCAAAAATGCTAAAGATGAGAAACAATGTTCATCTTTTACACCACTTAGAGCATGAACAATAGTCATCTTTGCCAACTTAAGATATTCAAGGAAGGAATGTGTCAAAACCTAGGATGCATTGATGGTCCTCCAAATGCGAGTTAGTGGATTGAAGTCAAATGGTGGTTCCATGGCAGCCTTGGAATTGCTTTTCATATAGAGCTTGAACATTCCTTGTTCAACATTTAGCTATCAATAGTTAAGCAAAGCAGGAACTACGTATCTTGATTCACCACTACCCATGATCTTTGGTTTCCAATACCACACCTTTAGCACTCCAAGTGTTCCACAAAGCTAGCTTCGCATTCAAGTTGAAGCTAGTGTTGTGGATATATGATGCCCATGGCATCAAGCAATGCACATTGATGGAAGTGGTTATCTAGTTCACTAATCAACTAGGTGGATTAAAACAAAAAATCACATCAAATTTTGATTACATTAGCCAAAACAATGATATCAACTTCCATTGATTAGCCATTTACAAAACCAAACCTTGCAAGATCACTTTCATATTTAATTAGGGTACCTACAAGATGTGAAATCACATTAGAATTTGAATGCATTAATCAAAACATCAAAATTTGATCAAATTTATCAAATATTAATATCCAAATTGATCAAAATCTATGATTAAACTAGATTTTATAAAAATAAAATTTACATTGATTATAGTTGCAAGATTAATCACATTAACTAGAACAAGTCACATTAGAATTTACATCATATTGTGATTAGTTTGATTAGAGAAATAAGTTTCTATAAAACCAAACCCTTCAAAAGTCTACAAAATGAGACCCTACAAGAATTGGTTTTAAATTCTAATAAGTTTGATTAGAGCAATATGATTCTATAAAACCAAAACCTATAAGAGTTTGCATGAAAATCTTATTAAACTGATTAAAACAACAAGATGCTGCAAAACCAGACCTTGCGAGATGAAGGCCATACTAATTAGACTAGCAAGATTAATCACGTTGATTAAAAGGGTAGTAGACTTATTACATCATAATTTGATCAAGGAAAAAGATTGATTAGGGTAGCAAATTGATTAAACTTGGAAGATCATATGAAAAGTTTGAACTTGTAATGAAATTTTGATTAGCTTGATCAGAGCAATAAGATTCTACAAAACTAGAACCTATAAGAATTTGATTCAAAACTGATTACAATAGCAAAATCACATCAAGTTGAACAAGATCATCAAGCATTTCCAACATTCTTGAACAAAGTAAGATCAAGAAAATCAAATCAAAGTAAAGAAAAATACCTTGGCAATTTTTAGTTGTTTGAACTATCTAGAAACATCTTGGCCAAAAATGGCCTATACTTTGAAAGAACTTTGCAAAGGATCTAACAAGGATATCCATCGGGTTTTCACATTTTTAAACATCTTATTAAGCCCTTTTGTTTCTATCATGTCAATAATTTACTTAATGAACTCAAGGTGCATTTTTGGGCTATGAGCAAAATAAACATGACAATTTTGTAACAAATCCTTTATGTTGCTAACAATTCCCAAGCAAGACAAATTTTTGGTGCCAAATTACATTTACGAACCATGCAATAAACCCTAATGGAAAAGGGTGCATAGTTTGTATTAATTTGCTTAATGATACCAATTTTTGTACTTTAGAATGCACTTACCCCATCAGCCTTAAAACAAAGGAGCCTCTAAGCTAAGAAGCATATTCAAGCCCCCTCCCTTTTGTAATGCCTCCATGATAACAATAGTCAAATTGTTAGTTCTTGCTCCATCAACAACCCTTTGAAGAAAAATTAGCATGGGAACTTTCACCCAATACTACATCCCATATGCATGTACGGAGATCCAACTCCCATTATCCACAGTGCTCATTTCGTCACACGTAAAAGCCACATAATTATCAGTAGAAACCTTGGCTAAAATCACATGAGCAAACAGAAATTCAGCCATTATCCAACTTGAACTATCCAACCTATGTATTTTGGGGTTCTTACGCAACCAATGAAAAAGTATAAAACCTTTTTGCTTTCATACTCTACCGTAGGACGACCAACATCGAAGATCTAAAACAATGTGGCAAACTGAACCTTTTTCCTTTTTGACTCCAACTGATTGTTTTTGTTGATTTGCTGCAAGATAGTAGAAGGAGTTCAAGTAGAATACAAAGCTTGACTTTTCTTGTGTCTATAAATTTTGTTGTTGTACCAATCTCCTTTCTTGATTTTCAACTTTAAAAAATCCTTCTTTGCCTTCCTCCTACCTTCATGTTTCATCAACGTATCCCATTTGGGAGTAAGCAAACAAGGCTTCCTATCAATCGTGCTACATACCTTACATTTGACCATATTAAGTTTGCCATCATCAGTAAGGACCCCTTTAGCCCAAGATAGTTTCGCAACCCATTCAAGTTGAAATTTTCATGTATGGTCATATGATTTCTTCAACCTCTGAGTTGGAGGACAAGGCACCAAGTTAGGATCTGAGTTTATATTAGGTAGATCATTCAAGTCGATGACCTTCTCTAATGATGTGGATGAATCAACATGCAAGCTATTACCATTCAAACTGGGATGTGCATATGTTGGAAATAAAGGGGTTCCATTAGAAGGTAAATAAAAAAAAGTTACAAGAGAAGGAACTGCAAGAGCTACATGAACTACATAAGAAGGAGCTACAAGACAAGTTATAAAAGGAGTTGCAAAAGAAGTTGCTATAAAAGGAGTTGCAAGAGATTTGAAGAAGTTGCAAAAGAAAGAGCTACAAGAGGAGTTGTAGAATAAGGTAATTGTTTAAGAAAAAAAGAAATGTGAAACAACCCACCAAGATTTTGTGACTTAGGAGATGACAAAGGTGAGATGACTTGGGTTGCAATCCAAAATGAATTGGTCTAGATGATTATGATGATGAACCATCACCATCAAACACAATGACACGGAATCACACACTAACCACAAAGGTTTTATGTTCAACATGTTTCTACTACTAGAAAAACACCACAACAATGCAGGTTTCAATTTAGTGTCGAACTTCACTATTGACTTTAAGGATTTATGCTTCATGTCCCTACTTACGTGTAGACACAACACAGATGCACAAGCACAAATGCACAAGCTGTGCAATACACAACAACACAAGCAAGACACTACAAAACATGAAACCAAAGCACAATAGATTACAAATAATTTTACACCTTAAATGCATTCAAGATTTAAATGCAAACAGATGGAGATGAAAACATACCTTGTTCAACTTGAAAGCAATGTCAGTCGTCTAAAACTTGAACAATGAAATTGACCTTGTTTTGGAAGAAGTGCTCTACATTGTGTGGTAGTGTTCCACCAATGGTCAATAACTAAAAACTTCAAAGCACCCCCACATTGCACATTGCACATTGCACATGAAAGCCATTAAATGCTACAATCTATAGATCTTTCCTCTGTTTCAATGACTCTTTACTAGAAGCAAGTGGCGACCATTACTAGTGAGTAAGTTCATAGTAGTAGAGCTATGGTGATGAAGGCTGCATGTTTTGGAAAACTACTTGGCAACACTAAACCCTAAACCATAGAACATGTTGGCTACACTAATGATCACAATTGGTGCACGATGGCTACATGTAACGTGGTCATGGGGCAAGTATGGCTACATCTAGCGATGATGATGGGGCCAAATGGCAATTAGTATTAACAAAGGATAGAAACTAGATGGTGATAGTGTCAACCACCACTAAAGCAATTTTATGTTGTTAGCAAATAATCGTGTTTCAATCTAGTTACTAAATGTTATTTTTTCCTTTTTCCTTGCAAATACTTGTCACCAAACAAACATTTTTTATGCAATTGGGCTATTTTTTGCCAAAAAAAAAAAAGGCCGGGCCAAATAGGTTGATGTCATGTTTTTACTTTTAGGATTCCACATCCTACTCGTTGAACATATCACAATTCTATTGGCACATTATGTGAAGAATGTTTATTTCAATTCATACCCAATGTAGGCTACCTGATAACAACCTTACACCTACTTTGTTCATACTCATTTATGTCCATTTCCAAGGGTTAATGCTCTATATTAATATAGGTGTTTTAGTGTGAACTACAACCTTCAACCTTCATTTGTTTTTCAGCATGGTAGGAAGTGAATTACTACATTTAAGGAGGGCAATGTTTCAATATTGGTAACAAAGTACAATTTTCAATCTTGGAAATGGAAGGTTACAATACAAGTACATGTTATGTTCCTTCTTTTTTAAGCTTGGTGGGTGAATGTTAGGAGCTAAATGCAAGATTTGGAAAATTCAATTGTGATTTATGGTTGGTGTCATTATTGTGGTGATCACTAATTACTTTGGTGATCTTGTATATTTTGATGGGTGAATTTTGAGTCTTCAATCGTGAGGAAAAAGGTCATGAGTAAATTTTGATGTGCAATTTGTAAACTAGTGGCTTTTTTGGGGGTTTTAAAAATATTGTGTGCAAATTGGTTTGCCAAGTGGTGTTACATGGTCAAAATTTGTAACATTTTAGTCTCTACCAAAATCATAAAAGAGAACCTATAGTCAATTTCATCATTATTAATGATTTGTGGGATGTTAAGGGGGTAGAAAAAAGGCTTATAGAGGACTCTATGTTGCATTCTTTTAAAACTTGAACAAAGATTATTTTTATTGAGGAAGAAATTGTTTTTAAATTGTAATTCCATCAACTAAAGGCAAATTGAAGATTATGGTTTGCACATCTCCACAATGTTGTTGTGTGGGACTTTTTTGTTGTCAACAATCATCTTGAATAGATCTTGGTAGGAGCATTACAAACCATGGTGTTTGTTATCTGCCACCCCATTATGCAAAGTTTTGAGTTTAAACAAACCATTTGATTTCACAAAAGACTAGAGCCATGTACAACCCCCAACATGGGATCATTTCCATGAATAAAATATTGAAAATGAGCATGAATTAACCATTGTTGCCATTTGTAGCTTGCATTGTAGGCACAAGGTGAAGATGCAGGTTGTGTACATGAAAAGAGTAAAAAGTATAAGGGAGTCTTACCTTTTGGCATAACGAATTTTTTGCAAACTAACAACCTTACAATAATTTTGATTCAAAATAGTTGTGTTTCATTGAAGATGTAAGTAAACATAATCATTGGGCCCAACAATTACCTTCTTAATATACCAATAATTGTTTGGTACAAAGATGAAACAAAAAATAAATATGAACTATTTCATTCCATTGCTCCTTCACAAAGTATAATCTTCCCCCTTCCTTAATTTCTTGTGTTTCTCCTTTAAACCCCATAAGGAATAACATACATGAAAATGAAAGCATAATGAACATGAAAAAAACCCTAGGAGTACTATAAGGAACCCACAAAATCCCACCTCACAAACCACACACATTTCATCCCTTTCAACATTTTAGGCCCTTATCCAAATCTCCAACACATTTCCTAATTGATTTGCAAATTCATGCCAATCATTTTATCATTAAGGACTAACTATTCAAGTAACTTTATCCCTTAAAATTTAAAGAATAATAAGTAAATATCTACCACTAGTAACTAGGTGTCAACAAGTTACATTTTAAAAAAAAGTTAGTGTGCCCAAATCCAATTCTAAAATGAAACAAATTTTTAATATAAACATTAGAAAATATATTCAAAATGTTTTGAAGTAAAAAAATGAAAAAAATGTCATTGCATTTAATTTATGGTAAGTTATATACAAAATTTGAACAATTTTGATATTATAAAAGTAAGTTAAAAATACATTTGAAAATGACTAGTCAATATGGTGTTCAAACCTATTTCACATTGAAAATTTAATATATTATGGTTGTAACATGCATAATTTGACAATATATAAGTATCTTTTAAATCTTCATAAAGTTGAATTTGTTTAAATCAATATAAGAGAAGCATAAATAAATTCAAAGGTCACTAATTGGATCCAATTAAACTTTTTTTCAATGGGGTTTTTGAGTACTTGTACCAAATGAGTTATGTGGTTTTAAGGTCCACTTTGTCTAACACCTTTCAATTGAAATGTTGTGCTCTAGTAAAGAGACTTGAAGCAAGGTGGTTTAGGTCATTTAGGTGGTTGATTAGTCAAAGTTTTGGGGCTTCATGTAGTGCGATTTCAATGTCTTTGGAAATGGTTATTTGAGTCTGTGAAGATGAAAAGTTTGCCATTTTTTATCACTTGATCACATATTAGAAAGGGACTTTTGGAACAAAGTTTTTTTTAATGACTGCCCTTCACCTTGCAAAGAGGTCCAATATGAAGGGGAAAAAATGAAATTGCTTCAAAAGAAATGTCAACTAGAAAATGAACTTTCAAACCTGAAGGGAATGAATGTTAACATTTCAAAATGAAGGGCTGATATATTCATCTATATAATATGGAATTTGTAGCATTGCTGGTAGCCCACGTAAGACCTGTTGAAGCCTTTAGGACCCAAGTGAAGTGGACCAAAGTTTTAGAATACCCACATTTATATGTAAAGAAACCCTACTCTTTTGGCTTTGGAGGAGGGAGGGTTTGATACTGTGAGAGTCTAGGCATAATTCAACAGTAAGTTGGAACTCAACATTGTGCTACCGTGACCAACTAATGGATCTACTAGAGGCCTCACCAGAGGTTCACCCTGGCCCTACCAGAGCACGGGTACATGGATCATGGGTTACTGATCCTATTCCAGTTCAACCAAAAACACAATGTAAAGGATCTGTCCTCACAATTGCAATTATTTCTAACCAAAAAAGAAGAAGTGATTGTGTCTTCTTCTGAGAAAACTGATAAAATTGAGGAAAAGGTAATCCAGCAACTGCATATTATTATGGAGAAGTTTGATTTAAGCGCATGGAAGCTGAGTGAAAATTGTCAACTGTAACTGGCACTGGTTTGGTACTGCCACTGATGATGTTCCCCAGGGGCCAGCCGTGCCCCCAACTTGAGGACAAAATCAGTCTCTCGGTTGTCAAATTGGTGAGAGCATATGGTTGTACATACTTCAGGGAGTTGGGATATTTTGGATCCCCTATGTTAATTCCTCCCACCCCCCTCCCCCTGGAACCAGCACCCACCAGTGCATCAGTTGGCTGTTCTGTCTATACAATGAGCTGCATTTTTTCATCCAGTTCCTGACCCTGTGTTAACCAACATTGTACCACAGTCAACCTTTTTTGGTTGCTGACCTTTGACCTCCCTCCCCGTTTTTTTTGGGGGTGTTTTTTCCTCAACCCTGACTATACTACCCTCCAACCTAGCTATATTATTGACCTACATCTTGGCCCTACCTACCAACCCCCTAACTACTTACCCTCTATCTTTTAGTGACCAAACTTTTCCTAGTAAAACTTTTATCTGTTCTTGGTTTGTGTTTTATCTCTCAATAAAATTTCTATTTCTCCTTGGCTAAACCTTTGCCTCTTAGCACAACTTTTAACTCTTCTTGGTTAAACATGTATCTCTCGATAAAACCTCTATCTCTTCACGATTAAATCTTTACATGTTAGCAAATTTTCATGTTTTATTAATTAACCTTTACTTCTTTACAAAACCTTTATCTTTTCATAATGAAACTTTTACCTTCTAATAAACCTATATATCTTCTTGGCAAAACTTTTAAATCTTCTTTGCTAAGCCTACACCTCTTGAAAAAACCGCCATCATGACTAATCCACTACATGTTGACAAAACCTATATTTATTTTTGACTAAACTTTTATCTTTTGGCAAAAAATTTAACTTTTTCACATTTCAATAAAACTTCTATCTCTTTTCAACTAAACCTTCACCACTTGGAAAAACTTTTACCTTTTCATTATTAAACTTTTAATCTTAGCAAAACTTTTACATCTTCTTGGTTAAATTGTTGCCTCTTAATAAAAGCTTTTATTTAGAACTTTTTAGTTAAACCTTTACCACTTGGAAAAACATTTAGTTCTTCATGGCTAAACTTACACCTCCTAGCAAAACTTCCATCTTTTCATGTTTAAACTTCTAGATGTTGGCCAAACTTTTATCTTTTCTTGGTTAAATCTCTATCTCTTGGAAAAACCTTTATTTATTCATGGTTAAACCTATGCTTATTGGCAAAACTTATACCTTTTGACAAAACTTTCATATAGATCTTCTTGAATTAACCTAAAGAGTACTATTTTGAAAAAACAATTTAACAAAAGTTTTTGGCTACTTTAATTACTTAGCTATCTTATTGACCTAATTACATTATTGACCTCATTAACTTTTTATTTTTATACATATCTACCTACCTAAAAGATTTTTTTTAAAAACTATTTTCATTAGCTACCATGCCATATGTTCACTGATAAGTTCTTGTTCTTGTAACCACCTTAGTAGCATGTTGATGGATGTAAAGTTGATGGTGACACAATTGAAGTTGAATGACATTGGTTACAAATTGGTATTTAATAGGTCCTTAAAATTTGCCTCAAACACACGATACACATTAATATGCAAGTTTGAATAACATAAATCAAAACCAAAATGAATTACATGGGTATGAAGACATATCATTTACTGAATTTATAAAAATAAAATAAAATTGGAAAATTTTATGAAATTAAAAAAAAGAGAAATAAAAGAAAAAACAAACTTCATCTTTTAAAGATCAGAAAAAAATCGAAAAAAAGGGAAAAAAATTTAGCACAAACATAAGAAAAGAACAAAAATAAATTCTTCTAACATTTTAAAAACCAAAAAAATTGAAAAAATAATGCAAAAACCCCTGAAATTTTATTATTCTTAAAAAATAGGTATAAAGGAAAATAGAAAAATAAAAAAGAAAAAAAACTAGAATTCTTATTATTGAATTTAAAAAAAGAAAAAACAGAAAAAAGGCAAAAGAAAAAAAACTTCTTCTTCTAGAATTTTTAGAAAAAACTAGAAAAGAAAGAAAAAATAGTCTTTGTCTTTTTAACACTTTTTTTTTCTTTTCATTTTCTTCCTTTTTAAAATTTTCATTTCGTTCTTTTTTATTCTTTTGTCTTTTTCTCCTTCTCTTTCCTACTTCTTCTTTTGGCTCTTGCTTTTATTTCACAAATCAAAAAAACAAAAACAAGGAAAAAAACTAAAACATACTTGGTGTGACATACTAAGTGATGGGGCGACAAGCAATTGCAACAGGTGTAATAATGTGATAAGGAGAAGGAAATTGAAAGGAAAAGGAGATGATGAAAAATAAGTTGTAACAATAGAAGAAACGAGAAAAAAGAAAAAAAGATTAAAAAAAAACCAAAGTAACAAAATAATTGAAAAAAACTGACAAGAAGAAGAATCTATAGCAACAACAAAAGAGAAGAAAAAAATCAAATAAAAGTAACAATAAAAGAAAAAACAAACAATTGATGAAGAAGAAAATACAACAACGACAATGAAAGAGAAGAAGATGATGGAGGAGAACAAGAACAAAGAAAGAGCAAAGGAGCAAGAGAAGAAGAAGGTAGAGAAGGAAAAAAGGAGAAGGGTTGGGGAGGGGGAGGGGGGGGATTTTGAAATCTAAGAGAACAGTGGACCAGTGAAAAAAAAACCCACCTCAAAGTTTGGTTCATGTTAAGTGGTTTGGCTTCATCCCAACCCGGCCAAACCAGCCTCATCAACAAATGGTGCATTTGTGGGTGTTGGTTTGCTCAAGCTCTGAGTTTTGGGCATGTTATGGATCCAAATGGCAGTCTTGTTCTTGATTGCTTTGCACAGATCACCGCACATGCTAGATTCCAAAAAATTGGAACTGGAATCGAACCTGGAACCACCCTCCTGCAAAAACCTGAACTAAAACAAGACCATGGAAATAACTTCTTGTTGGAAACAGAATCTACACTAGACCAGGGCTGCAAATAAATGTACTATGTGTGATAATCTAATGTTAAATTGTGATTTTAATGTAATATATGCAACATTGTTTTAGTGCAAAATCGTTAAAAGAGAAAAGAAAAAAAGAAAAAAAAAGGAGCACTTTTGGGTCAGGTTTATCACATTTCTATTCCTAGTTGGAGTAGGTAACCAGACTATAGAAATTTCTTTATTTATTTTTTATAGAGCCTAAAGACTGGCTTCCATTTAATGCTACATTCCTCTCTTAAGTAAAGACTTGAAAAAAAAAACAATATATATGTCATAATAAACATCACATATGGTAACATTTTAATGGATGAAACCAAGAAAGTTTATTTCATACATGTGTCATGAAATGTGGCTTTTTGTGTGAGAAAAATCACATTCACTTATAATGCAAATACTAGTTTATAGAGAAATGGAGAAGGTAGAAGGCAGTTGTACTTTGTAATTGGGTGCTACTAATTGGTTCTATAACACTAGTACATACAGAACCTCTTATTTTCACTTGTGCCAAGATCTGGTTTCTCCAATACACGTTCTTTGAATTTTTTCTTGAAGAAGCAAAAATCATAGCTTTATGAATATGATCAAAACTTAACTGAAGGTTAGAGTGAAATTTAAAACGCTTGGTGAAACCACCACCGGAGTTCAATCAAATTGAAGAATATATATCCTAGGACCAGTTTTTCTCTCTAAAAGCTGGAATCAAGGTTTAATTAGAGCCCTACAAGGTTTTTCCTTGTAACAAATTCCTTTGGGTGATTTCTTTGTAACCTTCGAATTCTAGCATACTGTTTTTCGCATAGCAATTTCTATTGGAGAGTGAAGCAGATTGCACCTTATTATTCTGTAACATTTGTTGCACCTCTGTTTCTACAGTAGCTGAAGTCACCCTGGGCTGGCTAGAGTGAACCAACAGCCACCAGTGCACTGTCCATTGTGAGCTTGTTATAACTCAGTTGTGAATGTTCACCCTAGCTATGTTGATGTTCAGGTTTCCCCTTAGTGACCTAATCTGTAAAAGGACAAGTCCAGTAAGTAGACAGGCAGGATAATAGATGGCTGGTAGGTAATTAAATACCCTAGTACCTTCGCCAATTCAACACTAATTATATTATTTACAGAAATGTTGAAAATTTCAAAAAATATTTCTTCCAAATCAAAAAATATTGGGAAGGATAATAGTGAATATTTATGAATATTCCACTTGTTGAAATGAATTTTTCAAAATTAATTAATTATTTGACAGACATGTGTTGAAATGGCCAAGGTATGGTACATGTAGATGATTAAATACATAGGTTAGGGTGTTGTTGGGTGGTTAAGATGCAGGTAGTAAAAAGAGAAACTAAAGGTGCATTCACACTTGGTGTTAAGGGCTCTAGTATTAAGTCCCCTTAGAACACCAAGCTAGTCATTTAGGACCTAAACCTATTTATCATGAAGATTCTATGTTAAGTTAACATTCACTTAATGTTGAACAATCACCAATTTAACATTGGGTGCCACCTAAGATGCCAGCTAGATTTTCATTTAACACTGACTTAACTTTAGGTGTGAATGCACGTTAAGCCAACTACCCTGTCTAGCTAGTGAGGGAACTAGAACCCAATATATATATAGATATATATATGAAAAAACTGTCACATTTCTAAACATGGTTCAAGTAGGCAGGAAAAAACTATTTCAGAATTCAAAAATGTTTTCTTTTCATACTTTTTGAATAGCCCAATTTGGCAAAATTAGCTTAGGGATGATTGTCACCTCAGCTACATCACAAATTTAGAAAAAACAAAATACTTTAGCACAAATACTCACACAAGTAAGTTAGAAAGTTCATCCTTCAGGTCTTCAAAGTAGTGATGGTATTTCATGATGTCATAAAGGAAGATGTTAAATAAGCAAAGGATCTTTTTCCCTGACTACCCATTTTCCTGTCCAATATGTGTCTAGAAGTGCCCAGGCACATTTCGGTGCTGCCTGTTATAAACTTTGGGTCCTCATGGGCACATTACGGGCCTGTAATAGACATAGACCTAGTATCCATTACATGCCCAAAATGTGCGTAATAGGACCCAAAGTCTACAATGGGCAGCACTAAAAGTGTCTGGCCACAATCCCCATTTTTGAGATAAAGATGGATTTAGCCAAGGGCAGACAAGGAAAAAAAGAAGCAGACAGTACTTTTGTACTGCTTGCAATAAGGACCCTTTGCTGCTTTAAAATCTTCTGTGTCATAAATGATGCACGAACTTTGAAATTCGTGTGGAATTCGTTGACTGCAACACTCGTCCTGTGTTCCCAGGCTTCCATTAGCCTTTGCTTATAACGTTTGATAAGCCAAATCTGGTTTCTTTTGGAATTTTAAGTTGGTGCAGCAATCAAAATCTTAATATATGTAAGTAATTTTTCAGTCTCTTTGACCCACATGAAGCGTGGTCATAGCCTCATTTTCAGTCTGTTTTGACCCACATCAGGCGTGCTCGTAACTCCAAATGACATGCGGACCAGACAAGTGTATGTCAACTAAGAGTGAGGTTCAATGAAGATAGATAATGCGTGCACACTGCAATGATCTCTGCAGGACCCTGCTCCAAGGTGAGAGGGAGCAAATCACATGAAGGCAAGTGGCCGCAAGGGTTGCAGCGCCGTTGAGGGTCGCAGACGGGCAGCATCTGGTTAAGCTAATCCACCTACAATTAGTTGATTTACCTGTCGGATGTGTCAGTGAGTATGTTTAAGCGTTTTTAACCTTGTCTGTATACAGATAAGGGTTATGGCATTAGTTTACTAATACCATACCTACACTTCATGTTCGGTACTTCTTTGTCAAATATTTATTTATTTTAGAAAATGAGGTTCAAACACAGTTTCAAATTGAATTTTCACAATTTCAACAATTTTGCAAAGTTTTTTTTTTCTTTTATTCCAGCTAAATTGTTGCAAATTATTTTTTGCTGAACATCAATCATAGGTATGGTGGACGCACGATGTTGAATAGGTTTGTGTGTACGTGTGAAGAAAAACTGTTATGACCAATGAATTGCTGGATTTGGTGAGTCTGGATTTGTTTTCTTAGCGATCTTGAGTGAACTAACAGTTCAATGTGTACCTAGTAGGTATCTACAGACAGGGTTCTGGCGAATTACTTGTGCCATGATCAGTCGCAGTTTGCACGGCCTCTGGGAGGAGGTGGCAGGAGTTTAGGGGATGGATATAAAATAGTCAACTTAGGCCTGAGAACTTCTACAGGTTTCTGCCTCCTGGGGATGCAAATGTCTGTCTGTCATGTCTGAATGTGGCCACTTCATCAAACCTAATGAGGAATAGGGAAAGATTACTATGAATCTCGAGTAGCCTTTAGTCAATTTTTTGATTTTCGTGTTTGCAGTACCAAAACTTCAAAGTGGTTGAAACTTGATGACATTTCAGCTACTCGAGTGTCCAAGGGTGAAGCTATGCGACCAAGCAGTTTGGATGCCCAAGAAATGTGTTTCCTGTTCGGCAAGTGCTTTCACTGGATTTTCAGTGAATTCACTGATCCTAGTGAACAGGATTTAGTGGGAAAGCAATGGATTCACCAATCCAGTGAATGGGGACTAATAAACTGCATTTTATAGTAGTGTCGAGTTCAAATACCAACTGGACCTCTTTAGGCTATTCTTGTATAGAGTGCCACCTGGGGACTCTCCTCAATGCTCATGCTCTATGAGAAAAATAAGCTACCCTGGTGGTTAGGGTTTTGAGGTTTTTGCTAGAGTCATAAATGCCGAAAATAGAAAGGCTTTGAAACTGCAAAGTCTATCATTTGTGGGGGTGTAGCTTCAATTGAATGATTGAACTTGGTAAAAGTTGGTATGATTATATCGGCAGGATGGCCCTTAAAATGAAAGCTTTTAAAACTTCAGAATTTTTTGGACTGCCCATGGACTTAGGTCTGGGCTGAAATTCTATCTTGTCTGCTTAGTCAAATGGAAATAGGCCTGGACTTTGGTGAATTATCATGAGCCCTGCCCAATTATATCAGTGGCCTTTCCCCATTACCAATATTCCCTCCATGGCCCTTAATGAAACCCAAAGATATTTAATTTCCTGAATTTCTTGAGGGGATGATGCAAATTTATATCAGATGCCTAATGTCTGCCTCAAACTGGGCCCAGGGTTCCATTTTTTTTTTGGGAACCAGAACTGGCAATGGATCTATCCTTAAGAAAATTTAGGAACTGGAACTGGAGGTTCTTCATAAAAGGCAAGCACCGCCCAACACTGGTTATTACTAGCACAAAGTTGGCTAATTTTTGGGACCCCACTGCCCAAATTACATAGCCAACTTCTGGGGTTGTGTCCTAAAAACTCCCATATGGATTCTCAATTCCAGGTCCTAATGATGAGCTTACCTTTGAGTGTAGTTCTCATAAAGACTAAGCTAACACATTCTAACACAAACTGTATGATCTGAAAATTTTCCAAGGACCGCATGTTAGCCACTAACTCCAATTCAAAATCATAGTGTGTTTTCTTTAGGGTGTTGAAATGATGTTTGAAATCTTCAGTCTCAACATACCGCATTCAAATTTAGCCAATTTTGCATTGCAACTTCTAACTCTTCACTTTTAAAATCATTTACTACCAAAATTGGGGTCTCAATAAACAAGGAGCTCAACTCATTGTGTAATGAGTAACGACTTTGCCCTTCATGACATGTTCAAACTAGTGTTGGTTAGCTATTAACTTTTTTTAATAACTAGTTAATTTGGTTCTTTAAATTTTCTAATCAAATAACCGTGATAGCTCTATTTTCTAATAATTTAAAAATATATATCTTTCATGATGCTTTTTTCTCATGCAAGGTCGATTTTTTCACAAGCAATTCTTACTTCATTTAAATTAGTTGGTTATATTTTTAAATCGTTCTTTAACATCAATTTAAGATTTTAGACTTAAAATAAAGACATTTTGTAAAGTTTCAAATTTTTCATAGTTCAAAAGAAAAACCAACAAGCCTTCATAACAAAGATTTAATATTAGAACAAAAACATAAGGTCACATTTTGAAATATAACCTATTCAAAACATTATATTGAATTTTTTTTCAATGCATCTCATTCAAATGAGCATTCCAACTCATTTAATTCCTCCTCTAAGTCTACTTTAAAATCTACTAATTCCACCAAACTAGAAAGAGCCTTGCAACCAACCCTCACATCATTCAAACAATTCTTATTCACAAAGATTAACTTATCTTATAATTGCAAGCATCATCTCTTCAAATTGGTGAGTATACTAGCAAGAGAAGAAATTTTCTTAGCTTTAATTCAAAAAATTATAATCTCGAACATTCGTTTATTTAAAAAGCCAATAGTTGAGAACATAGATTCATGTTTCTTCCACCACTTCAAAGGATGTTTGATGTTTTTTAGATCAATTTTATATCTTTGGAATATCAATAGTTCCTAATTAACACAACAACACATTTTGGGTTTTGTGACTCGCTTTTACAATTACATACTAGTCAAAAAAGACATATGTGACTAGTGACTAATGAGTTGTTAAACCCATGTCATTTCACCGTTTTAGTTGCAAAGGATGTTTAATTATAAAGCTTAGTCATTTTAACAATTATGATTTTTTAATTTTCTTATAATATTGAAATTACATGTCATCATTGACCATGGTATGATTTGTAAAATGCATGCTTATTCATTTTATTCAACTAAGTGTTACAAAAGATGCCCTAATGGATGGATAACATGTGTCGAAAACCTATAACATGTTATGAATCATTGCAGATGATCAGAAGTCAACCTAATTTAACCCATGTAGGGTAGCCAAATATCAACGTAGCCTAACCTAGTTAGGCTAGGCAATTTAGCCTAGTTTGCCTAGCCAAAAGTCAAACTAGCTTAACCTAATTAAACTAGTTACTTATGTTAGGCAACTTAGGCTATTTAACCTAGGCTAGGTGACATAAATTAAAAATAAACATTGGATTCATAGCCCAAGAAACCTAAACTAGGCTACGTAATCTAAGCCAAGTGGCCTAAATATCATAAGTTGCAAGAATGAGGACTTGAACCCCTCACCTTCACTTTGGGGTTCAAATCTTCATCCATTACACTACCACATTTTTTTATACTAATTATATTTAACACAAAGTCATAAAGTTCAAAATTTTTAGCCTTGAATTAACCTTTGCCACCCTAAGTTGACCTAAGTCAACCTACCTATTACCTACCAACTTAGCTTAAACCTAGACCTCTTTAGGTTGTTTTAAGATGAATTAGTTTGTTAACCTATATTATTTATTAACTTAGCCTAGGTTAACTTAAACATTTTTGAGCTAAAAATACCTAGGATAACTATATCACATTTAGTCACATCATAGTTGCATATAGTTGCACAAACTTGAGGTGGTTACAAACTTGATAAAATATTTTGTAATGAACTTACTCAAGTTGACTTGGCAAAAGAACCTAAATCTAAGAACCTAGGCAAGCTTATTTAGGTTAACCTATTAGTAAGGTAAGGTAGATGCAAGCTATGATGGCTCAAAAGTGGCAAGAATCCTAATCCCAAAAATCAATATAAATGGAAAAGTAAACACTAGAATGGAAAAAAATGTTAAAAACCAATGTTGCGGGGGCCATATGTGGTGATTAATCAATTAATAAAAGTCATATGAAAGGTTGCTCATCTAAAAAATTCTTTATTATACATGTTAGGAAAAATATATATATTGAGATGAAACCATAACAAAAAATGCATTTGAATGTCAATTTAAAACCCAGATTATAGTCCATATGTCCATTTTAAAAGTTCATTACTATATGGTTGGTGTATGTCTATTGAATTGACTATTTAATAAATATTTTATTCAAGTTGGAAATTTTAATCCATAAATATTTTTGTCAAAATGATGATTTTATAATGCATTTGTGGCATTTGAATAAAATACACTCTATAAAAACTCCATAAGGACACAAAAAATGAGCCACCATAACTTGCATTTATTGGTAACCTATTCTAAGTATATTTAAACATACTAAATGCAGTAAATGTTTTATGTCTAGTTAAATAATTTACAAGGTAGCTTATATTATGAAATAGGTTTGTACTAAATAGCCTACATACATAGGTTAACTTAATAGGTATGTTAACCTAAGCTAGTGTGTTAATAATAGAAAAATCAAAGAGTTATGCGTCACATTTTCAAAACAACTTTTAATATTATAGTCATAATTACAAATTAACAATAGATTGTTTAGTACACGTACACATGCATGTGAATTCATGACTTCAAAAACCTCTTGGCACACAAAAAATTATGGTATGCCATGACAAATATTGGTGCCATAAATTCAAGACACAAAAACTTATGGTGTCACAAAAAATCATGGATTGCCATGAAAACTTGTGACACCTTGTTACCAAATGACATGTCATGTTTTCATCACATGGAAGACCGAATCATTATTAATCGCAAAGGGCAACAATATTTCAACTAGTTAATAAATGAAATTAATTCATCAAATCAATGACATGAATCATGATATGAAATTAGTGTCACAAGTCATGAAGTGTTGTAACTATTAATTAACCTTATTGCCATGTGGCATGCCACATTAGCATTACATGACCATAAGTTGTTATTATTCACCAAAAGTTGCAAGAATCAATGGAATTTTGTTATTACCTAATTTTGGATGATTAAAATACATTAAAAATAAAATTTTGAAAATTTGATATTTGTGTAAAACCTATCAAGTTGTGATATCAACTACAATCACAAAACCATAATGCCACATGGCATCACAATGTCTTTTACAATTACATAATCATTAACATGAACTTGTAGTTACAATTGTAACAAAAAAAAGACAATAGTCTTTTTCTTAACCAATTGTTAAACCCAAGATTGTGTTGTTGTGTAACAAGTTCATAACAAGTTCATTAATGTTTACAACCATTTCAAATATATTCAAATTGTTGTTTTCATCACTTTTATTAACAAAAGAATTTTTAGTTTGAGGTAATGCCTGTAAATGATGATAAGATCTAAAGAGCATACAAAACAAGGATCTCCTACTGTACTTTTCAACTATGGCAACCCTTTCAATTATTCAAAATGAATAAAATAATATATTAATATCAAAATTTTAAATATAAGATTTAACATTAGGGATAACATATTATGATAGCATATTGTGAGTTCTTCTTTTATCATATTTTGTCAAAAAAGAAAGGAAAGAATCTATGACCCCACAAACTTCCTTTTTCATGTTCATTATAAGAACCCCCCAACAATATTTAAGAATGAATCATGATCAATCTAAGTATCCAAAACAACAAGACAATTCATTTCTTCTTTTAGTTTAAGGCTCATGGATATAATTGCATTTAAGGGATCACTCAATAAGAAATGACCCCTGGACTAATTTAAGTCATAAGTAGTGACAATAGGAAACAAAACATCTATTATAATTTGTGATATATGTCATATATGTATGTGTCAATGACCTTAATAATGGTCTTCTTGTTATAACATAGGACAATGGCTTCTCAGAATTGAAAAGCCTTCTAAAACATGCTTATTTTTGCTCGCAAACCTACACAGTAAAATTTCCAATCATGAAGTAAAATTCTAGAGTGAAAAGATTCAAAACAATAGGAATAAATAAATAAATAAATAAAATAACTTGCATATCACCTTGTTTTAATTAATGTGTTTAATTTTTGGGGCTTAAAGGTTGCAATAATGTTAGATTTCATCCATTTTTGTCTTCTTTTTCCCAACTTTTTAAGCCATGATATCCATATATTCTATAAATTTGCCTTTGATAGAAGCATATTCAAGCCTCTACACATTTTTTTCTTTAGCAATTAGATATTGACAAGCCTTAAAAAAGATGGCTAGTCATATCATTGTTGAATTATAATCCTACAATAGTGGAACAACAATCTGTATATCATCATGATTAGAAACTATAGCATAAACCATCATACATTTCACACATTTTGCATGGACTACTAGGAATCCATAGTTTAAGACCTATGCACATTGGATTACACTAGGAAACAAGTTGTGTGGCAATAGGTCCACACATTTTCCACCCAATCACCCACATAGTGGTTGTAAATGGTTTAATCCATTATATAGGTGGTTTACATGTGTACAAATATGGTTTAATAGTGAGATGTTACTATGTGTTTGGCCTAAGTTAGACTAAATACCTTATGTACCCTAGTAGCTTAGTATGGCTAAGTAGTTTGCAAGTGTGGTAAAAACTTGAACCCCTCACTTTCACATTGAAGGTTCAAATCCTTAACTATTACACCATATCCTTTTTATGTAACAGTAATTATCACCATATTATTATAAACATTTCTTTCTAATGACCTAAGTAACTTCACCTAGGCTATCCAAGACCTAAACTTAAGTTGACTTAGGTAGTATGACCTATGCATATGTAGGTAATACACCAAGGTGTACATAGGTAGTAGTACATATATTACACAAATTTCAACATTGTATATCTAGTGTTACTTATATACACCTACTACAACCTAAGTTGCATACTAGGTCTATTAAGTTTGTGTAGCCTAGCTAATATATTAAGCATACTAAGTGGGTGCACTAGGTATACTACTATCTTATCTTATGTAGTACACTATGTAATAAACTAGGTATGTGTATATGTTACAAAATTTATTTTTATACAAAAATTAAAACAAAAATTTGTACAACATGATTATCATCCAATAATTTGCCACTATAGTCACATTTTAAGGGTCAACCCATTGGTATGCTTAAGTATACGGAATGGCTAATGGTGTATCCACCCAATGGCTAGTTGGGTGGAATGTTCTAGTGGTTTAAGATGTAATTTTTCTTAGCGAGTGAAACCCTTGTCGCATAATTAATTATATCATAAAAAATAACATAATTGATAACTAGTGGCAAAAAAGTTGGATATACCAATTAATCATTGCCATTGTGCTAACTAACAATTATTGCATTGTGGCCCAATTACCATGGTGGCAATGTGAATATGTGGCAATGCCATAGGCCAATTGTAAGGTAATTACTTCAAACAACTTTCATGTAATTTGCCCACAAAGTCAAAATACATTGACCACAATTGTATACATGGGACATATTCAAATTATATAAGGGTTCATTTTGCTACTAATATGTGATTATCATAAAACTTTGTGAATTTTTGATGTGGCATTTTATCTTTAAATGCTCCATATTTCCATGGAATAAATGTAGCATAGTTACATTGGACACCTAGTTGTAGGGCAATGAAGTTTCCATGGACATGATTTAATGAAAACATGTGTTTTGAAAACTTTCAACCACACCCAAAGTCTCACACTTGACTATGATTTGAAAACAATTATCATGGTATACAAATTTGACCATTCATCCTTCACATAAGCAAATGTTTTTTTTAAAAAAAGATATTGTTTTAGAAGGCATTGCAAATTTCTTATGAATGTTTAACCTAAAGTTTCATATCCTTCAAACAAATTAATTGTAATATGTTTTAACACTAAATGTTCTCCTTAAAAATTCATAACCAATACAAAAATTTCATGTGCTTCTTTGGACATCCAAAGATTGAAACTTGTAGTAACAAAAACATAATCTATCAAAATGGGCAAGACATATGTTTATTTTTTCTTCTCAATCAAATTTGCTAAGATGTTTTGACTACAATTTTTCTTGAAAGGAAAACAAGAAAAAGGAATAACTACATTATCAACACCTTAATTAGATATTGTCAACAAATTGAATGAATAAATGGTTTTTGACAACAAGAAGACCCAAGTTTTCCTAAAACTTTTTCTAGTGCACATTATCCATTTTATAAATATATATGGCCCCAAAAAAATTAGAGATAACACTGCCACTTACGGTAGGCCTTTTTTTTAAAGGTTGTGTTTCCACAAAGGATTTAAAGTCATTATTCTTTTAGTTTTGGTAGTTGTGATTATTTAATTTTAGTAAAGCATAAACATGAAACAATGGAAGAAATTACAAGCACTTACAAGTTCTTCATTCATTCTTCTCAAAATGATGCATAATGCAAAAACAAAATGTTAATGAAGATATGAAAATGTTAATGAAGTCAAATGTCAATTGCTATCCTTAGTTCATTTCAAATCAAAGTGTAATTTGCAATAGATGACCTTGCACAAACAAATCACAACGAAAACACAAACAAAACTCAACAAACTTGAACAAAACATATAAACAAACTCCTATAAATAATAGCTATAAAAAAATGAAATTTATACAATTTAAAAAAAAAAAAAAAACTTAACAAATAAACAATCAAAGAACCTAAACTACAACCATACAACAAAAGCAAAAGCAATAACCAAAAAACAAACCTTGAGTTGGATCTTGTTTGTTTCATAGTTCTATTTTTCTCTCCATTATGTTTCACAATTCTATTTCTCTCTTCATTTTGTGATGGTGTTGCTTAAATCTTAACACTACCCTAATTAATTTACCCCTAACCTAGTGCCTAAGTGAAAACTGGACATGGAATTGTCTTATAACTTATTAAGGATTTAGATTTTGAACTAAATTCAAAAGAGATTTCTTTCAAAGTAAATAATAAAGAAATTTGTAGAGTTGCCTTAAATTACACCCTATGTTACACCATGTATTTCAAATCTCACCTTAAGAAATGATGCATCTGTAAAGTCACCCTGAGTTACAAGGTTTTGGGAAAATAGAAGGTGAGTCAAGGTTTGACTATGTTGACCATCCAACTTTTGGACAGTCCATTAATTGAACATTGGGGGATGTGGAGGTATGGGGGTGGCATGGTCAATTCATGAACTCATAAGGCAAGGGGGGGGGAGGGGGCATGGATTTTTTTCAAAATTAACATTAGGGCTATTTGGGGAATTTTGATTGGAAGCAACATTTTTTACTGTAAAAATTTCCTCCAATGGTGACCCCAAGATTAACCCCTTACCTTTTCAAAGGGTTTCTTTATGAAATTTTCAATAACTTAGGTAGAAAAATAGGTGATGTTTGGAGGGGTTGGGGGATGATTTCTTTTATGGTTGGTTTGGGGATCATCACCTATGGCACTTTGGATACCTATTTATCTAGGTGCCTATTTAGGTTAAGGATATATAAACCCAAACAATTATCGATTTTCTTCTCTTTTTGCAAGTGCCATTCCAAAGAACTCTCTTGAACCATAAGAAGGTTTTGTTTGGGTTGAGGGTTTCAAGTTCACCTTTTTTTTTAGGAGGACCCTATTTCATTTGTGCTCCCAATTTGTTATTTTATGGAGTTTGTTGTGCCTAGTCTTGATTCAAGCTCCTCAAGTAGCAATGAAGAGCTCCTTGATGAGATTGATGCCAAACATCAAATTGCGGTGTAAGCCACAATCACATGTGTCAACACTTGGGAGTTTTTCACACCAACGGAGTTGGAGGAGGGTGGTGGGCAATTTGTGTACCTTAACATAGTGTAAGACATTTTGACGACCATGTGGGCCATGCCAAGTTTGTTCAAATCCTTGACCAATTTTAGTTTGATTGAGTTTGAGGAGTTGGCACAACTTGTGGTCCCCACCATCATTGGTCATGTGACATCCACCGAGGGAACCACACCACATTTCCAAACAACCATCCAAATTGACCTCGAAATAACGCTTGCTAAATTTCATATTGTATATGAAACATGCTAATGTCACCAAATATGATGCATTTTTATGGAATTGGAACAAGAGTACAATAAATGATGATGGCATCTTTATTGCATCTTGCATCAATTTCGCCATTATCAATGAGATCTAGTGGCCCACTATTAAGGAGCATTGGGTCTTGGTTACATAGCTTCCATAGTTCCAAGGTTGCATTGGATTTATTTGATGGTACTCTCATAAAAATTCATAAGCCTTGGAACAATTTAGCCCATCAGGGTTGGTTTAATGGGTGGAAGAAAATGTATTGCATGAATAACACAATGGTGGTGGACCACCATGGGTTGTTCATATATTTGGACCTTGGGTACCCTAGGTCATTCCATGACATCAGTATTTTGTGATAATCAAACATCCACACAAATTGGTGTCAACACTTTGTCCACACATACGAGTATTTTGAATACTTGTTGGGTGACCCAGGGTACATAGGCGAGGATATGTTTGTGATGCAACACATTGGGAGGCGCAAGTTGGCACTTATAGCTAACCTTCTTGCAATTGTAGCTTATAACAAGATGCATGCAGGTATTTTTTAAAAACCACCATCTCATTTCATTTGTATTTAATAGGGTTTAGGATTTTTAAGGTTACGGCTCACATTTTAAGATTTTGAGTTTGTTTTTAGAATTTAAGGTTTAGGTTTAGGTTTTAATGTTCAATGTTTTAATGTGTAAGCTTTAGGTCGAGATGTCAAGATTTAAGGTTTAAAATTAGGTTTTAAGTTTTAGAGGTTTAAGTTAAGGTTAAGATTAGGGTTTTAGTTTAGGTTTAGGCTTTAAGGTTATGTTTTAAGGTTTAAGGGTTAAGGTTAGGATAAAAGGTTAGGATTTAGGGTTTGGAGTTTGGGTTTAGGTCTTAAGGTTAAGTTCTTAACTTTGGGTTTAGGATTAGGTTTTAAAAACTAGTTTAAAGTTTAGGTGTTATGGTTTAGTTATAGGGGTTAGGGTTAGGATTAGGGTTTTCATCTAAGTTTAAGTTTTAAGGTTATGTTTTAGGGTTTAGGGGTTAAGGTTAGGATAAGGGGTTAAACTTTAGGGTTTACAATTTGGGTTTAAGTCTTAAAAGTTAAGTTCTTAGGTTTTGGGTTTAGAATTAAGTTTTAAGGCTAAATGTTTTGTTCAAGTTTTAGGTTTAAGTTTCATCTTAAAATTTTTGGTTAAGGAAAAATTTTAATTTTAAGTTTTTATGGTTAAGATTTAGTTTTAAATTTTAAGTCAAGTTTAAAATCTAATTTATATTTAGGGTTAAGGGATTTAAAGTTTCAAAGATCTAGATTAAAATTAAGGTTTCAAATTTGGGGTTTCAAATTATGGTTAGACGTATTTTCTTAAAAATCAAGGGTTTCAGATTTAGAGTTCTAGATTAAACTTTTAGAAGTTAGGGTTTAGGATTTAACGTTTCATGTTTAGGGATTTAGTAAATTAAGGTTTTAGATTAGGGTTTCAAAAATTGGGTTTCATATTAAGTTTCATTATTTTGGTGTTCCATATTAGGGTTTCAAAACTTTAGGGTTTCATATTAGGGTTTCAAAAATTTTGTGTTTGGGTTTCAAAAACCAAAACCAATGTAATTTTGAAAGTGTTTTTTCATATTAAGGATTTTAGATCTTAAACTTAACCATAACAAAAATAATGCAGGTTTCAGGGTTAGGGTTGAATGGGGTATTGGAGGCTTAAAGTCCAAATGGAGAAGGTTGATGAAAAGATTCAATTCAACAAAACAAAAGTACAATCACCTTTTTAGGGCAACAACACTCTTAACAAACTTCCTACATAAGTGTCACCAAAACTTCACGATTAAAGTCATTGGTGAACAGTAAGGTTTCAGTAGAGTTAGAGAATTTAATGATTAGACCTAGAAAGAAAGTGTGTGTGAACCTCAAATACAGAAAAAATGAAATTGAAGACTAAAGTAGAGATAAAGAGCCAAGGTTCTAACAACAAAAAGCCTCAAAGCTTTGGAGGTGTTTGACCTTTCACAGGTTGATGCATTCATGAGATCCAAAACATTAATATAAGCCCCAAAAAAATATTCTCTAAAGTTATGATTATAAACCTTATAAAACTGATGTTTGCACCCATCCACATTCAATCCAACTTTCATCCTACATTCTAATCAAAACCCTCTTTGCCAACTATCAAACTAGAAAGCTTCCTTCTTAGTTGCAAGGGATGTTCAATTCATAGTATGTCCGAAGTTGGTAGGGATTGGAAAGTATTTTCCCATGGAGTTGTAGATAAGAAGTTTGAAGCTATCATTGCTTCAAATATACAACTATTTGCAATTGATCAAAAGACCTTAGAGGAAGATGAGGCTCATAAACATATAGATGGATGGAATGAGAATGGGAGTGATGAAGGTTCCTCACTTGCAAAAATATTGCAAGTAGATGGAGGAAGGTTAGTTATTGATTATGGAAGTAGAGCTCACATCTTTCGAAGGAGTGTACAGCTTTTTGGAATTAAAAAAACAGAAAATGAAAATTGTAGGAGATGATCTCATAGTACTAAAGTTTTGTGCAAGGTTCAACTTGTCAACTAGAGTGCACATTGTAAAAGGATTATAAAAGCAAATAGAATGTAATAGTGGTGCATGACTAGCTTCAGATTTCATAGAGCATTATTAGAGTTGGTCTCTTTTCATCATTCCATTTGGGAGGGATATTCTTTTAAAGAAAAATTCATGTGAAGACCGGGTGGCTTTTCAACCTCACTACTGCTTCCATTTTTGTGATTGTGCATCCTATAATGTATTAGACAATCAATGGACATAGATGTAAGGATTTAGGACTTATACATAAATGCCCAAATTATACGTTTGCAATATGGCTAAAAAACTTGAAAAGTTTTAAGGGAGATAATGCAAACAACTTGGATTTTGATCACCCACAAGGTTGGGCAAGACATCCAAAGGCAGGGGATTGAAGAAGAAATGTAAACCCTAGCAAGAAGGAAAAAATTGTTTGTTAATCAATGTTGCAGAAAGAAAATGAGAGAGATAAATTCTAACAAGTATGAGAGAGTCTGAGAGAGAAAGATTAGATGGTGTGAATAAATTGATCAGAAGTTTAGAGAAAGAGAGTGTGAAAGAGAGTCAGGATTTTGATAGTTTTTAGAGAGTGAAATAGAGAAGCTTGAAGTGGTGTGAGTGGGCTCAAATATGCTGACACTAAATGTAAACACATAGAGAGTGAGAGAGAAAGGCTAAGTTTTGATAAATTAGAAAGAGAGAGGGGATAAGATAATAAGGTAATTGAGAGGAGTGAGAGAGAGGGATTTTGTGTGTGTGTGTGTGTGTGTGAGAAAGAGAGAGAAATAACTTTTGATAGACTAGAGAGAAAAACAGAGAGAGGATGAAATTTTGACAGGTTTGAAAGAATGAAAGATTGAGAGAGAAGTTTTAGGTGATGTGAGTGAGTTCAAATATGTTGACATTGAATGTAGATAAAGAGAGTGAGAAAGAGGTTAAGTTCTAACATACTAGAGAGAAAGAGAGAGGGGATGAAATATTGACGTAATTGAGAGGAATGAAAGAGAAGGATTTTGACAAATTAGAAAGAGAGAATTTTTTTTTTGATAGACTACAAAGAAAGACAAAGGATGAGATTTTGACAAGCTTGAAAGAGTGAAAGAGTGAGAGAGAAGCTTGAGGTGGTGTGAGTGGGTTCGGATACGTTGACATTGAATGCAAGTAGAAAGAGAGTGAGAGAGAAGTTAAATTTTAACAAACTTAAGAAAGAGAGGGGAAGAGATAATGACATAATTGAGAGGAGTGAGAAAGAGGGATTTTGACAAACTAGAAAAAGAGAGGGGGGGGGTCTGATAGACTAGAGAGAAAAACAGAGGATGAAATTCTAACAAGTTTGAAAAAATGAAAGAGTGAGAGAAAAACTTGAAGTAGTGTGAATGGGCTCGAATACACGGACATGGAATGTAAATAGAAAGAGTCTAAGAGAAAGGTTAATTTCTAACAAATTAGATATAGAAAGAGGGGATGAAGTATTGACGTAATTGAGAGGAATGAGAGTAAGGGATTTTGACAGACTAGAAAGAGAGAAAGAGGGGGTTTTGATAGATTAGAAAAAAAAACAAAGAAAGGATGAAATTTTGACAAAGTCTACTGAATGAAATTCTGGCAAAGTTTGCAAAGGATGAGGATGAGATTTTAATAGAGTATGTTGAATGGAGGTATAGAGAGAAACAGTGAGAGAGAGTGGATAAGTTCTAACAATTTAGAGAGAAAGAAATTCTGACATATTAGAAAAAGGATGAAATTCTGACACAATTGAGAGAGTGAGAGAATTTGGGATTTTGACAAATTGGAGAAAGAGACAAAAAAAAGAAAAAAAGAAAGATTCTTGTTGGTAAGGGAAATAGGAAGATATTTTTTTTAGAGATAAAAATTTCAAACATAATGAGAAATATTACAACTTGAATTCAAAAAAAAACTTGGCATTTGATCCCAAGTTACAAAAATTATAGGTGGAATACATCATGGTTAGTGCATAGTTGGAGCACCTTTGGTGTTAGGATGAGCCACGAGCAACACGGACACACAAGACTCACCACGGCTCGGACTTGGGGGAAGCCACCACCTTCCCGCTTATAATATACTCTGTGGCTGGCCACGGAGCCTACATCCAAATGGCTTTTCTTTCCTGTGACTCCCGAGTGGGAGTCCCGAAATCCCGCCAACTGGGACTCCCGCGACTTTGGAGCCCCATAACTTTGCGAGCAGACCTCCGATTGAGGTACGGTTTAAAGCAAAGTTGTAGCTCTTGTCAAGAGCTTTTTAATGGTATGTCGCATGTCATCTGTAGACAAATAAATCGGGTCGATTCTCGACTTTTTCTGGTCGGGAGTCAAATTGGCAATTTGATTCTCGGCCCTTCTTTTGGCCATAACTCGTGTTTCAGATGTCTAAATGAGAAATGCGAGCCCATTTCAAAAATTTACGTTCCAAGAGCTTTCCAATGATATAAAGAACGCCACAAGCCATTGAGTTTTGACCCCTCAAATTGTTCTCTAAAGTTTCGGAAGTCCACCGGGACTCCATTTCCCAAAGTGGGAGTTGCCTTGGGAGTGTGAGTGTTCACTCCCTCACACTCCCTCACACTTTCTTA
>Ga0116227_10002399_pt1 | contig 42729 bp, 31 predicted proteins | sample S1TSphgellanicum_FD_89693 | JGI IMG/M metagenome (GOLD analysis project Ga0116227, IMG submission 89693) | Host-associated microbial communities from peat moss isolated from Minnesota, USA - S1T2_Fb - Sphagnum magellanicum MG | ecosystem: Host-associated > Plants > Peat moss > Unclassified... | reverse complement strand
GTCAGCAGCAAAAAGAAATGGACTGTCATGAACCCCATCCGGCGCCCAATGAAAAAACGCAACCCATCCAGTGGACAGAACGGCCAACTGGTGCATTGGTGGGTGCTAATTCACTCTGGCCCTTGCCTTGTCCTTTATCGACCGGTAAGTGAGGGGCGGTCCTAAAATAAGGGACGTAGGTGGGCCCGCTACCCCTCGCCTACGTCCCTTATTTCAGAACTCCCCCCCACACAGGCGTAATCTGCACTGCCGATTCTACAGCTGACACGACAGGTTGCCGCTTCGACATTCCTTGCGCAGAACGTTTCCGGAATCACCTTCGTCCTCTCTCTCTCTCTCTCTCTCTCTCTCAGCGCACCAAAACCGCCTGCCTTCTTCTTCTGTCTGGAATCCCATCAATTCGTCTGTAGCTGCTGTTGTTGAAATCTCTCGCAACTTTTTTTTTTTAATCCCAGTTTTCTGTTTCGTAATTTCTCACCTGCTAATTTCTTTAAGAATCGCTTCTGTCGACGCTTTGGAATTGTCTGTCGGTGGGAATCGTTCCAGGGGGTTTGTTTTGTTTTTTGAGGGTTTGGTGGAAAGACTGCTTCGCAGCAGGCAAGAGCTATGGCGGCAAGTTTTCTTGTGTTGCACATGTCAAGCTCCTGTGCCGGTGCTTCTTCTTTAGCGCTCAGGTCGCCGACGCATGGGGCTTCCACGCCGGCTGCAGCTGTGCCTTCCGATCATCTTCATCTTCAAGTTCAATTGAGCGCTACTTCTAAATTGAGGCAGTCGACGCCGGGAGCCTTTCTTTGGCATGGTAGTAGAGCAGGTATGACGGCTGTGGCGGCTACGTCAAGAGCGTTCGATTCTTTTGAGGATCCTGCATTCGGCCCTGGTATGTTTGCTTCTCCTCCTTGCCGCCGGTTATGAAACCTTTTTTCCTTTGACATTTGGAGCATCATCCAGGCGACAGCCTAGTGTGCAAGGATTCACGGCCACTTTGTGAGCGACTGTGCATTCCATTGATTACCAGGTCATGCTAACATGATGTCCAAGATTGTGAAACCTGCTAAAACGGAGTTTCCTTCGTATACGGCCTGCCAAAATGTGGGATCCCAGGGGTTTATAGATCTTCGAAGGCAAGAGTTGTCAACCAGACTGTCCCCTCCCTTGCTGTGCTTAGAAAGTGTCCATCCTCCTAAAGAATTTGAAGCCCTAATGTCAAATCGACCCTCACTTTGGCTGGAGACCAAGTCCTTGTGATTCTTCTTCTTTAGTACTGCTGGGCCTTTTCAGCAAATAGATGGAGGTTGCTTTCATTGCTGTTTATGGTATTCTGATGAGGAGGTGTGTTGGCCGTGCATGACAGATCGGGATTCTGATGAACTTGGAGCTGGGGTTGCTGCTGAGTCATCATGGCAAGATAACAGGGAAGAGACTGGCTTGAGTGCCCTCATTTCATCATCACCACAGTGCTCACCTCTGCAGTCACTGTCCCAGGTGAGTTGATTATTTTGCAATATTGTTTGTGTTTGGGGTTCAGTCTGGGGTTTGGAGTCATGCTAAGCTATTGGTTGTTTGTGGATCACAGGAAGCAGCAATGGGGTTGGTACTGAGAGCAGCAGGTACAGGGACAGGGTGGACAACAGGTTCTGGACTTGAAGGTCCATCATGCTCCATTGAGGGGGCTGGTAGTGATGAACGTCTTTCACACATGTCCACCGGAATTCTGCAGCAGTCACCAAGAAGGCGCATGCGAGTTGCATTCACTTGTAACCTGTGTGGGCATCGCACCACTCGTGCCATCAATCCCCATGCTTACACTGATGGCACGGTTTTTGTTCAGGTCAGAAGTTTGTTCTAAGGGTCTTAGTGATGGGGTTTCTGCTTTGACTTTGATAGAGTCAGTGTTGATGTTTTGCCAAGGTTTTTAACTTTGTTAACAGTTTTGATGTTTGGCTTGAAAGGTTTTTCTCTCATGGCTATTCTTTTTCAATTGGATGGATTTTTATATCTCTCTTTAAAACTCTAAATTCTAAAGGATAAAAAATTGAAGGATAGGGCTTTTTGCTTCCTTTTTGCAAGTGTTTTGAGATTGGGCATTTTTTGTGGGATGATTATGATACAGTGTGGAGGGTGTAGTGTTTATCACAAGTTGGTGGACAACCTTAACCTGTTCCATGAAATGAAAGGCCCAATCTACAAAGGCTATGGAAACCTTGGTTTGGGACAAATCGAGCCCTATGAGTTGTTCAATATGGATGATATATCCTTTATGTAACTCTTCACATGTAGCCATTGATTTCCTTGCCAGGAAGCAGTCAAATGCTACATCCATGGATGTACAGCAAGAGGTGTGTAGGTGAGAATGTGTGGCTTTTAATGTTTCATGTACATTGTGCTGAAAGAAATTTGAGCATCTTTTGTTCCAGAAACTCTGGCCAGAAAATTCTGGTGTTGTACATATCTTATCAAACTTTGTGCCATGGGCAGTTACTGCAGGAGTTTAGAAAGTATGTTCTCTCTTCTGTTTGGTCCTTGCTTCTTTTCCCTTTCTGTTTTTCTACATGTTTCTTCCTATTGTGCGTGTTTTTTGTTTTTTCCCCTTTGTTTCTCTACATTCTCCCCCTTCTGTGTTGTTATGTTGTTAGTTGCTAGCCAATGTCAGGAAGCTGCATGTGAGGGTGGCTATCAGCAAAAGTTCCCTGTGATTCAGGAGGGCCTAAGAATAATGATTTCTATGAGGCAGCAGGCAGATTCCATGGCTTTGTCAAGACTTAAAGTTCACTTCTCCTGGCCTCAGAAGGTGGGCAGTGTGGAAGAGTGCCTCTTGGGTGGAAGAAACTGGCTTTTGATGAGATGTGTGCAATCTTGAAAAGAGTGCCTTCTTTCTGATGCCTTTGGTGCTGCTGTTCCTGGAGAGGCAGTATTGCCTCAGAGGAAAATGTGGGGTGTGAAATATATGCATAAACCCCTAGAACAGATCCTAATTGGGTTGCATCACTTGAAGATCATTTTCAGTATATTGTGTCAAAAGGATGGATGTAGGGGTGGAGGCACCCTGGATCTACATGTTTTTTTGTGCTTTGCCAGGAAGGGAGGCAAGCTATGCAGCAGAAGGACAGCATTGGGGGATTATGTGTGACAGGAGTTGGATGTGAACCTGTCACCATTTTGTTGTTGCCCATGTAAGAACAAAATCAAAACTGCCATTAAGGTTTTTTTTTCCAAGGACCTTTGCTTCCATCTGCAGGACAGGCTTGAGCACTGCAATTCAATTTATTGGTAGATATGTAGCCATGACTTGTTGCAGCTCTCATTGATACTCACTGAAATTCAGATGTGAGTACTCTACTTCTTGGATTTGGTTGGGAGTGCGAACTAGTCTAGTTCATAATTATTCAAGCTTTGTAGTTGTGGATCGATAGTTATGCAATCTTCTATGAAATCAGAGATAGCTTGTGCTACACACCCATGCCCAGGGAATCTAGATCTTTGTTTATAGATATAAGCACATTTTGGTCCAAGGCAAAGACTTTTTTGGTGGCTGCATATACCCAAAAATATCTTGTGAGTAGAATTGTACTTCTAAAGGCTTCTCTTGTAACTTCTTGGATCTAGCTGTGAAGCGAAATCCTCAAGGAATATCCTTTGACAAATGTTTTCAGCCAGAGTATGCAGGTATTGACATGACTTGGAAGCCTCATGTTCATTTCAATATCTCTATTGCTGCTTAGTTGGGAGTTATCAATTGTCAATTTTAAAGGTTTTTGAGCTCTAAAGCTTTCTTTGTCTCACAGATGGTCAAGCTTATTGTCCTTCTGAAGAATAAAGCCTATTCTTTAAAGATTCTGGTAAAGAGGACTAGAGAGTTAAATTTCAGCGTTTGGAGTATCCTGAATGATTCTGTCTCATAAGTTGGGATCTTCTTGTAAGCCCACTTGGTCTATATATTTTTCTCTGCAGTCTTTTTCTGTATGTTTTGTCTTCTTTTCTGTTGGTCTGCTTTGTGTTTTTCAATTGCATTGTTGACTCTTGCCAGCCTACTAATCAATGGCTGAGTCTTTCTATGCTTCTAGACCTGCGGCAGAAACTCATTATGCAGGTTACTGTTTACACTGGCCTATACACACTGTAGGGAGAGCTGATGAAGTCCATGGGGAAGTTGTGATACCAAGGTCACTGTCATGCATGGTCCCTGAACAGTGAGAGACCATCACCGGTGTTCATACTGCAGGTGTGCCTTTTTTTGCTTTCTCGTTCTTGTTTTGTCTTTGTTGTGTTGTGCTTTGCTCTCAGCTTTGTAACCCTTTTTCTGGAAGTATTTCTGTGACTGAAAGAAGAAGCTTTAACCTTGTTCTGGCTTTTCTTGATTGTGAGAATGGAGATTTCTTGATCCTTATGAGAGAAAGTAGGTTCCTCACCAAGGACTTATGATCCTCAAGAAGAAGAGAGCAGAGTTTTGCAAAGAGTAAGTAGACTACAGACAGAACTCTCCTTAGCACTGACCCTAAAAGAGGTCCCAATGGGAAACCTTGGTCAGAAAAACTAATTGCTGACACCTTGACATCTTGACCTGTTTGCATGGATTTCTTGAGCTGCTGCAGGTTCTCTTTCTCTTCTTGCTTGCCTGATATTTTCATGTTGTGCTTCATCTTCTTCTGTAAAGCTTCATGGTAAAGCTTTTGCTAACTTCTTGAAGTTGTTTTAGTCAATTTTCACTTGCAAACTAGAGGCTTTGGTTGGAGTGGGTGCACTGAGGTTATTTATTATCTTTCAACTGAATCTACAAAGGAAGGAACAATTGGGATCAAAGATTTTCCCGTATATGTCATGCTCTTTTGCTGGAGGAATCAGAAACTTGGGAGGAAAGTTTCTGCTACAATTTTGTTGTGTAATTCAACTGGATGCTGCTGGTCAGAGAAATGATGTGAAACAAAAGTATGGTGCAAAGGAGATGGAAGATGACATGGGGTTAAAGTTCAACATCTACTTCTCAAGTAGAAGACTAAAGAAGACTTTTAAAAGTCGGGAAAAGAAGGCCATTTGTGTTATCAGATATATTTGGAATAAAAGTTTCAATTTTATTCACTTATTTGTTTTGCATTTTGCATTTTGATACTTTAAACATTGAATTGGAGCTAGACGTTATGTGGAACCATGGGTTGTTATTTAACCAAGAACCAAAACCAATTTAACTTGAAAACTAAAAAAAGAACTAGAATCAAAATTGGAACTGCTCACCTAATTAAAAAACCAATGGTATCAAAGTTTGCAAGGACCATTGACTAATTGGACCAATGGTGTTATCACACAAGCACCTACTTTGGTTTTAAAATGTGTAAAAATACATATGGGTGTGTTTGCAAAACATAAGACATTTAAGCCAAATACATAACAATTGATACACTTATATGAGATCTATAATGCATTTTCAAAAGAGGTGGATGTTTAAAATATCATATAACAATACGAAGTTGTGGAACATTGTTCCTCCACCTTACAACATTAGATTGAGGTGAAGAAGACATATACATGTGCATAACACATGTATTAAAGAATTCCAATTCAAAATTTAGGACAATGATTGAAATATCTTATGCACAAACCTACCAACTACACACATATAACGTCACATTTGGAAGCCCATTTTTAGTGTTTGCTAATGGGGATATACAAGTATGATTAGTGCTTTCCCCCTTCCTTTTTGCATCCCTAGCTACTACCTAACTACTTAATCTTGAAAACAATGATCTCCAAAGATTTTCATTGCAAGTATAATGGTCAAAGATTCATAATAAGCCAAGTCCCTTATAGTCATGATGGTATGTATTGTGTATCTTGTAACTCAAGTGTCTCACTATTCATGTGTGTCCAGAGTCATGATGATTTGTATTGCAAACCAACTCCTATGCTATATAGGTTTGGGTAACCAAAAGGCGAACCCTAGGAAAGAATAGGCCTCCTTTTGAACTTGATTGGTAGAGTAGCATAATTTTTAATAGATCATATGGTGTTATGGTGTTGAACCGACAATGCAAGCATGATATTATAATGGTAGGTATTGATTCTTGTCAATCATGAATGATAAAAATTGATTTGAGTTTTTTTTTCATGTCTTAATTTCTTTGTTCCATCTAGGAATATGTTCAAATTTTAAATTAGTGGTTTTGGAGATTCCTTTTTCTCCATCAATCATTTTGGCCTTTGGTTTGGGATGTGGGATGCCAAAATAACTATGTAAAAACAACCCAAAACAAGACTATCCAAAATTAATCTCCACCTTTGTTCCCTTGTTTTGGTAGGGAGAAACATTACTTACATGAGTGCCAATAGTAAAATAAAATTCAATAGATGTCCTTCAAAAGTCATAGGGTTCACCTCTTCAGAGTAGGTTTTTAAGATAGATACAAATTATTAGTGCATTTACTAATACATTGTCATATGAAACAAAATACTTATCAATGGTAACAACATATTTGGAGTTGTCATCACAAAGTTTTGTGAATTGTATTCAAATTAAACAAAGCAAGGTATATATATATATATATATATATATATATATAATTTCAAATATATCCATTCACAATGACAAATGAGTTTCACAATTAAAAAGTAGAGGATGAGGCTTACTTTTAGCAACACTTTGGAAGCTTAATGATCTAGGGCACATGGAACCCATTAATGTCAAGCATAATCATACAAATCATCACGAATTGTGTTAAAGCATACCCTAAGACAAAACTTGTGTATGCATGTCAAGCAAACGCATTAAGTACAACGTCGAACTTTGATCTTATCTTGTTTAAAATGTTGTACTTCATGTAATGCTTTGAACAAACCTCATTTATTTTTACTCATTGAGTAGAGTTTTGTTTTTTAAAAACAAGTGAAACAAGTGAATATCTAACATAGGCAAAAAGAGACAAAAGGTGCAATCACACTAATTGGAGCCAAAGCAAGTGTAACCAATGCTTAAATTTTTATGTACTAATGTTAAGAATTGTATTAATGTTGCAAGTCATTCAAAAACATTCATGAAAATGTTTCCAATATATTTTGAAAATATGTGGTATGATTAGATAGAATCAAGTGAGGATAACATATTCAAAAAATTCGTTGGTAATGTAAGGACTTTATTTTTGAAGAGATTTTGTAAACATGACATATTTCGAAAAGATTTTTTAAACACCTATTTACATAATAGTACATTGTAACATTTTTATGGGAAATTTAGAATTTCACATAAAGTATTTATAGGATACTTTAGAAATATTCTAAGATAAGTAGTCACCTAAAGAGGCGACCATGTTTAAACCCAAAATCTCCCCAAAAAAGGGCAACCTATGCAACATAGGCTACCTAGGTTTTCATGACATGCTCATTCAAATAAAATTGTCACTATATTTCATTCAAGGATGGTATTATGATAAGTGTTGGTTCACCCAAGGCATCCCCCTCCCCCAAACATAAAATAAGTGTAAATACTCAACATCTAATAAAATAAGATCAATGAATAGAAATCTAACCTTAATTTTTTTTGAAATCTTTTCTATTTGATGAAAAACACATAATTGGATGTAATAGATTAATCTATAAAGGCATTCTAGGGTAAATGCAAGGTATGGTGGTTCACTTTTGTGATGGAATAATGTTTTTTTCTAGGCACGTTTTGCTCAAATGTGTATGATGATTGATATGTTAATTGAAACTTGAATCTAGACTAACAATTATGAACATTTACGTCAAATTATTTTGTGATAAATAGTTTGTCCATTAATAATAGTGGACATTTAAAGTTCGAAAAAAATGAAGTGGTCATCTAGCTACAACATTAGAAAATAGATAGATTTGTATCAATTTTCATTCCAAATTCTCATTAGTGATTTAGTATATGTTGTGATATGAAACAATAAATTCATATCAAGAGCCCTTTCCTTGTCAACCTTAGCCAAATCATATTTTGGAACTTTTGAATGGTCAAAATTTGACCATATTTCCATAAGTCCATATGGATTACATTTTTGTTTTTTGTTTCAATTTTTTTCCCATTGCCCAAACTAAACCCAAATTTATTTATTTGAGGCATTAGTCCATAGTTTGATTACTTAATCCATGTTTCATCCTTAATTTGAATGTATTTATAAAATGAGTGAAATTGGATATCATTTCATGAAATTAGGTATTAGTCTACATATGAATTTAATGAAGAATATGAGCAATAGTCAAGGCATAAATAAGGCAAATCCAAAATTGAGGATGAAGCTCCCTTAAAAGGACCAATTTATGTAAGAAAGCTAGTTTGGTCCCATGTTTTCTTTTCCCCCCATATGATGTTTTCATCTTCAATTTTAGTTTTAGCAAAATTAATGCCTAGGTTTGGGGCACTTTAGGGTGCACACACAATCAAATGTTGATAAAGGACTCAACCACAAATGGGCATTTTATGGTCATTTTTATTTTTTCATAGAAAGGAATTTTTGAATTTTTTTTTGCAACATGTTTTTAAAAATATTTAAAATTCCCCCAAAAAATTACATGATTTGTGTTAACTCTTTTTGAATAAATATGAGTTGTCTAAAAATGTAAAGATTCTACTAATTCTACATTTCATTCTGAAAAATGATCATAGTTTCGAATCATATTAAAATATGTTAACTATTTTAAGTTTTAGTTTTATGTATCATAAGTCACAACTTTGTTTATATTTCATACACATTAGGATTCATTTACATTTGGCAAATGACTTTTGAAAATTTGAACATTTTGAAATTATATTTTGAAAAAATTTAAGTACCATAATTTTAAAAATATGAATGTTTTTCAAATGTGGATGGTAGGTTATATCATCATTTCAACTTTTTTCTTATCTAAATTTCTTTATTAGAAGAGTCCTTAGCATAGTGCTTTATAAAATTGACTTTCTTGGTGTTGAAGTTCAAAGTCCTTTATGACAACCAAAACTCAATTTATTCAACTAAATTATTTAAAAAAAATCTTTGACATTCATATAAATCATTTAGCACAAATTTCCTTGATCAACATGACATTAAAGTGGCAATACATAAATATATGTGACAAAAGTGATAGTTTTTTAGTTGTTCAACATAGTTTTTGGTTTAGTTGATTGTGATCACACCTTATATTGATAATTTTAATGCAAGTTTCATTTTCATCCTTAGCAAGATTGCCCAAAATCTTATCTTTAAATATTGTTAAAAACCATTTTTCACATTTTTGTGATTAACTTACATAAGGTTGCATTTGTGAAATTGTCTTCCAAAAAACATGACAATGGACCCAAGTAATTTTGACTCATTGGTAGTTGCATATTGACTAAAAATTGCTTTTATTGGAAAGCAATTTCAAGTGGTATCAAGGGTAAAGAACTTCCAAATTTAGAACACATTCTTTAGTTCGAAAAAAAAAAGGCATGAAAGTTTTTAGGATGAGAATAGGAGGAATTCATAAGCTTGAATTCAAAATGAAATCAATTTGCAAAGGTGGTAAGTGAAAATTGAAACCAAAATGGTGCACAAATGAATCATATATAATTCACAAGACACATCATTTCTTAAACTTGGGAGAAATCATCCCTTTCCTCCTTATAATATATTATGTGATTGGCGTTGACAATTACATTGGAATGACAAATTTTTGGGAGTTTTGAAAATTCTAGATTTTACCAAATTATGATCATGCATAACTTGTAGATATGTATTTTGATTAATGAGTTTTTAAATGCAAAGTTGTAGCCCTTGAAGAATTTTTTTAATGTCATATTGCATGTTCTATTTAAAGGCCATTTGACTGTTGTTTCTTATGTTAAATGGTCAAAAATAAAAATTCCCCCTTGCACTTTTCATCATTTTTCGGAATGTGTTTGACTCCTAAAACATTTTCCCAACCCATTTTTCTTTACATGCTTTAGCGTTGGTTATGAGCTTAAGGCTAGGGTTGTGATGCTTTTCTAAATACTTGTTGCTTGAATATTCCCATTGGAAGAAATCCCCCAAAATGAAATCAATGCATTTACAACTATGTGTAACTAATTGTCATTGCAAATAGCTCTAGTCATCTTTGCAACGATTTTGCACCCTTGACCATTCTTGCAATTATGTTACAATTACATTTGCAATTAATGAATTTTTCATCCTACATTCTAAGATTTTTTTTATCCATGATCATGTCCATATGTCCCATTAGTTGTAAATGGAACCAAACTTAGTTGCACCACTAAGGTGTCAATATAGCCCTTAGTGATATACATAGGGGCATTAGGAATTTTTGAAAAGTATGTATATTTTTGCTAAGTTCTATTAGGGATATAATGAGGGTATGTTTTCATGTAATTATAGAGTTATATTTAGTTTTTATTTAGGCAAATTAATTACCTACCTACCTACATATGTTTGTCTACCCACCTACCTTAAACTATGTACCTGTTTAGCCTAGGTTACCTACTTATTTAACATAGGCTACTTGCTTATTAAATAATTGACGATTAATTATTGATAACTAATAATTAATCCTTAGTATTTATAGTTAATTCATCCTTCACCTTTGATATGTATGAAATTTTAGGTCCAATTGGATATCCAAAGTGGACATCACATTGAACCTTGAAGTTTTGTAAGATCTTGAATATGGGGTGTCTTTTTCTATGAATATCCTTTATTTGTTTGAGGGTATAAAATCTACACCTTCAAAGTCTTGCATTATTGTTTGTGATATGAACAACTTTGAAAGAAAGTAGTATTTTTTTAAACATGACTCCAAATGTTAAGAACTATGTACTTTGAAGCATTTCATAAATAAGTGGTAATAAAGTTTCAATGTTGAACGCATGGTGCTTTTTAAAGATATACATTATGTTATTTTGGATTTTTTAATCCATCATAGTCTTTGTTTATTGTAATTTATGCTCACATAACAAATGACCATCATGAAAATATGAATCCAAATATGTTTGGGCAATATTTTTTGTTGACCATTGTTGAAACTATTTAAAATGGCTCATGTGGTCACACCTTATTCAAAAGTGATCACTTTATTTTTTGAGTTCTAACCCTTCAATTTGGGCACTTGTTGAGGATTGATGCATTTTGCCATAGTCTATGTACATGTGACCTTATGGGGGACACTATGTGTTAAAATTTGACATTGCCTAAATCAAAGAAGGTATTGTTTGGGGGTTAATTTGTGAGGGAGTTTTAGTTTTTGCCACCCTATTACTACTTAAGTTTTAGTATCCACATATTTAATTGACCCTAAACATAATTTAAATTTTATGTTTGCTTTGGATTTTGGAAACCAAAATAAAATGTTTACCTTTCAAGTAGTTATGGATGAATGAATGGAGCTCAAGTGTGTCATGCACTCGAATGTTGATGGCTCCATATGGCAATTGTAAAAAAACATCTTTGAGATATACAATTGTGGAGCATTGATGTCAACTTGAATGTAAAATTGCAAAGGTGTTTTGTAATGTCAAATGATTATTAAAAAAAGAGTAAACTATGGTCATGTAGGTTGATGTGAAATCAAGAGGGATGGTGCAATGTGAATGGTGTGGTGGGTTTAGGGTTTAGGTCATAATTATTCTAAGTTTGTTATTTACATACCAAGATATATTGAACTTTGAATATATATATATATATATGTCATGCATATATTCATGGATATGGGTGAATATAAGTTTTTAGATTTACATACCCCAAGGTATGTGCACCATGTAAGTATATAATTAAAAAAAAAAAGGTAGGGTATATCAAATTTATCCCATTCATACATATTGGGTATATCCATAATCTAGGTAAAAGATACACACCCTCAACATTAGTTATATTCATTGCCATAGATGTTGAAACAACATATACTTAATAAAAATTATCATTGTTACACCAAAAATGAAGGACCATACCTTGCGTACACCTTCGATTGAAACTTGAAACAATGTGAACACTAAACAAAACTATGGTGTAATTAAGTTGTACTTCAAAATGGTGTTAGAAAGATTGAAGATGATGGGTGGGATTATTTTTTTTATACCTATGTGGCATGGAACTCATTCAAAAAAATTTCCACAAATGCCATTTTAAATATAGGTAATATGGATGATGCGCTCCCAAGCTCTTTGATAGACTCAAATGTAAGTCTAAGGTGAAAACATCGGAAGAGTAAGGAATCAGGGCGCACTCCCTAGCTTGCAGCACTTTGGGGGTAGAAGGGCGTGTTGGAGTTTCGGGATGGGACTAGGAAGAGTGACAAGCATCAATTATTCACACTAACCTTCACAAACCAAACAACAAGTTGGTTAGTGCGTAGTTTGAACACCTTTGGTGCATGGATGAGCCACGGGCAAACACAGATTCACAAGACTCACCACGGCCCGGACTTGGGGGAAGCCACCACCTTCCCCCTTATAGTATACTCTATGCCTAGCCACGGGGCCAGCACCCAAATGACATCTGGTCCCGGGACTCCCACTTGGGAGTCTCGAAATTCCCAAAATTGGGACTTTCGCAACTTTGGAGGCCCATAACTTTGTGTTTAAATCTTCGATTGAGGTGAGGTCTAAAGCAAAGTTTTAACCCTCATCGAGAGCTTTACAATGGTATGTGGCACTCTATCTACACACAAGGAAATAGGGGCGATTCCTGACTTTTAATGGTCAAGAATCAAATTGACAATTTGACTCCCGGCCTTTCTTTTGGCAATAACTTATGTTTCAAGTATCCAAATGAATCATGCGAGTTCATTTTAGACATCTTCATTCCAAAAGTTTTCCAATGATATAAGGAACTTTTCAATTCAATGAGTTTTGACCTTTGCAATCACCCTTTGAAGATTTGGGAGTCCATTGGGATTCCAACTCCCAAAGTGAGAGCTCATTTGGGAGTGTGGGGGTTCATTCCCTCGCACTCTCTTGCACTCCCAGGAGCATGAAATGTGATTCTTAGGCTCACCTTTGGCCCACACCTTCGCAAGCCCTTGCCTTGGTTGTAAGCCCAAGGCTAGGGTTGCGATAGTTATATTCATTGCCATAGATGTTGAAACAACATATACTTAGTAAACATTATCATTTTCATACCTAAAGTGAAGGACCATACCTTGTGTACACCTTCGATTGAAATTTGAAATAATGTGAACATTAAACAAAACTATGGTGTAATTAGGTTGTATTTCAAAATGATGTTAGAAAGATTGAAGATGATGGGTGGGACTATTTTTTTATACCTATGTGGCATGGAACTAATTCAAAAAGATTTCCACAAATGCATTCTAAATATAGGTAATATGGATGAGTTGGATATTGATGGATTTACTTCATCCATGATGAATGGAAAAGGATGGATTTCATTCATGAGTAGTGACAAGCTCGACTACATGAATAACATAGATTGACATTATTAAATTTAAACCCTTTTTAATGATGTTTGATGACACAACAAGCAAAACGATTGAATTTCTTAGGTTCAAAGAACTTATGAGAACATTTTCACTTAACATAATGTTGAAATCAAATCCAATTTCAATATTAATTGAATGACTAGTAATTGTTGATATCAATTTGTGTCACTTTCCAAGTTACGAAGTCCTTAATTTTGTGGTGACCAAATATAATTGACCTTTTATTCATTGTTATGGTTGAATTAATATGTTTTGTGCTATTGGTTGTGAGTTGTTGAATTACTAGGGTTTAACTATCAAATTAGTTTGAGATTGAATTTATGTCTTGTTGAAATCCTTTCCAAAAATTTCCTTGTTGTAATGGTTTTTTAAAATATTTTTCTTTATTGTTTTGTGCACGTAAGCATCACTTGGTAGTGTTAAAAATGATAGTCTATTTTGAGATCATTGGTTAAGTGAGGGTTCACTTTGGGTGGGGTAATTGTTTTTGTATTAGAAAACTATGCGAGTAAAAATATAGGGTCTCATATATTAGTTGTTAGGTAAACTTCTAATTTAGTTACTTTTACAATAGGATTATATTCATGTTCAAAATTCTAATAGAAAAATATAAAATATGAATCAATAATATGTATTGGATCTTTTAAAATATATATCATATGCACAAAAGACCTATAATAGGTATTAGTCTTAGTACGTTCAATTAGTAGGGTGGAGAGGGTGTAATTTATGTACTTAAGGTTCATAGTAAAGAAAGTAATAGTAATGAAATAATGTTTATTTGTTTAAGTTGAATTGGTGAAAGCCCATATGTAACAACTTGGTGGTCCACTTACTTGGGTTGCAATGCACACTTTATTTGCTTTAATTTTGAAACCCAAAAAACCTAATTTGTTTCTATGTATTTTTTCCATGGAAAACAAACCAAATGTTGATTGTTTGTGATGACTTTATGGAAGCCAAACATAGTTTTTACCATTTGAAATGTGGTCTAGTTTTCATTTTTTTGTTGATATGCTTCTAGAATTAAATTCCAGCATTTCATGCATGATGTTTTTTAGTCATTCAAAATCACTTTATTTCCTTCATCATTCCTCACACCTTTAACTAAAACAAAAAAATCAAACAAATATATGGTGCCAACATTTAATGCAAACAAAAAATGTAAATTAAGTTTAGTGTGGTTTAAACATGTTGATATTAAAAATTTAAATAATAATGGGGTGGGAAAATTTGAAGCTCCCTCACATAATACCCCCAAATATACGTTCTTTGATGTAAGGGAAGTACACTTTTTAGTGCATTCAACACTTGTGTTGGCTCCTTTTACTATGAGTCCACCTGCATGTAGTTGAAAAAATTAACACATTTAACCCCATGCTCGTTACATGGTGGTTAATGAACCAATAAGATCTGTGTGAATACAAGCCAAACTAAACATTTCTTTAATATACATGTTAAGAGACAAAATGAATTAAAAATTAATAATGATATGGACTTTTGAAAATCAAACCCACTTCAAGACATTCAAAAGTCTACAAACTTTTTGGTAACTTGGTTTTTTTGGAACTTTTTGCATTTACGTTTTTACTACTTTAATATATCATATATAGTTAATCTTATATGATATCCCAAACACTAGTTCCATAAATAAAAATGCATTTATATAAATTCATTGTCAAAAATCTAATTCATACTTTTCCATGTTCAAAGTCCATTATTCTATATTTGGTTTATATAGATGTCTTCTTATTCAAGTTGACAATCTTAATCCAATGGCAAACTTGTCATACTAAAACTTGTCAATGCACAATTCACTTTGCAAAAAACTATAATGTGACACAAAAAGTGATCCACCTTACCTTGCAACCACCATGTCATTTATTGTCCTCACATGTGAAACATGACAATTTGGTAGTTATTTCACAAATGATCAAAGTGGGCAAGTGCATGGTTGGGTGGATCACTTTTAGAGTAACATGGGTAGTTTTATGTAGTGAATGCGATTGCAATTGTTACATTTTATTGTATATTTTAGACTTTATCAATAGGAACTCATTTTAAGGTATAGGCTTGGATATGTACATAGACCAATTGATTCTAATGCTTAATGAATATTTTTACAAAAGTTATGAAAATTTGAAAAAGCCTTAGTGGGGGTAAGGTTGGCACAAAAAGAGCGATTGGATTTTTATTAGGGTTGATGATTTCATCATAAAGTTGTTAGGGACTTGGTTTTTGGTAAAATTTTTAATGATGAAAACATATTTAAAAAGTTTTTCACGACGTCATAAATATGAAAATATCAAATTATGGACTTTTGTTCAAAATAAAAATGATTATTTGTTTCAAATGTCCATACATATTGAAAGTAAAATGATTCATGTTGTTTTTTACTCAATGATTGTAAATTTTCAATGGAAGAAACTTAAGATTTGTAACTATCATATCCCTCTGCATTGTGCCATGCTATGACATAGTGTAAAAGTACACTACCGAATGAACTATAAAGGATATTTTTTCTTGCTACCTTTTGGTCCATCCTACCATGCACTTGCCCAAGTACATCAAGGGCAATGTATTGCATGTTGGTGACACCCTCAAATTTAATAAGTTTCTCTAATTTTATTTTTAGACAAAACATTTGTATAGCATAAAATCACTATAAAAAATTTCACTGTACAAAACCATGGTTTTTATGCTAGTCTTTTTAAATGTAGTCAAGTTGTTAGTCATAATGAACAATGAACAATTTTGACTATAGTTAAAACATACTAGTTATTTATGCCATAAACTTGATGGAGTTTGGATGACTAAGATGATTGAAACTTGTCTTGTCTAATTTGACTAAAAAAATCAATTTGACTTAACATCCCACATGGCCAAATAAATAAATAAATAAACATAACTACAAATTAAATTCAAAAAGTTATCTTGGGTATGACTTGTTGGAGTGCCATGGGTTTGTCAAATTTGTTCTTGGACCAAACTACTTGAAAAATTAAAACTAAAACTAAAAACTTGGGATACATTATTGTGAGTATCACCAAACTTCTATTTATTCCTCCATTTGGGTTTCTTTTTTAAAATCATTAATATGCCATCATATGACACAAGAAAGAATCAAACCCTTCACCTTCTCAACCATACACCAAAACTTTAACCATCCAACCACAACATCACATGGTGAGAAATATTGATATCCAAATACATATAAACATTAGATTAATTTTAATTTCTTATTTGGACTATAAATTCAAATGTAATGCCTTTAATGTTGTGTAATTTTTAAGTTTTGAATTTCATAAATGTATTGAATTTCTAAAAATTTCAAATATCATGTGCCAAAAAATTACATATTAATTAAAAAATCTTGAAATTGGCTAAAAATTTGAATATAATACTTTGATTATGTTTTAATAATTTAATCTCATAATTACATATAATTCAATATATTTCATTAATTTAAAATGTTAATACATTTCATAATGAAGTTGATGGAAAATGTTTTTAATGCCATTATTTCTATTATTACATACTAATGATTTTAAAAATTCATTTGTTATTGAATTTCTAATGAATTTTTAAACTTAAAAATCAATATCTCCTACACTTAATTAGGTTTAAGTTTGACTAAACCATTTCCATTAAATCCTACTCATTGAGGTTTTTCCAACAACACCAAAAGTGCACCCCACGCCCATGACATGACATAAATAAGGATTTGAACATGCCCTAAATAACCTCAATACTTTGACAAACATTTAAATAATGTGCTATAATGTGTCCCAAGTCAAATGGTTTTTGAATTTTATTAAGATAATTTATTTTTCATGATGATGTTGTGATTTTTTTGTAAACTAGACATTATTGCAAAAGCTACTTATTGTGTGCATATTAATGCAAGATGCAATACTTGTGCTACTTACTAACCATTGGATGAGTACCTACTGCACTAGTTTTTAAGCTTTTAAAGGCATGTCGTGCCAAAATTCCACCATCGAAATTTCTCATTAGGCACAAGCTTAAGAATCTAAATTGCTTGATGAAAAGCTTGCCATCAACTATATGAACCAAGAATAACATGGATGACCAAAGGCTAGTTCTTTGAATTCTACCTATCAAGGCAATTGTTGTTTTTTTTAAAAAAAATTTCATTTCAAGATTGTCATAAACAATTCTTTTTCTTTTCTTGGGTTTTCTTGATCATTCAATTTGCTGCTGATGGTGCAAAGAAAAGGACAACTATTCTTTCTCTTGGAAATTGACCAGGATCAAAAGGTGAGAGAGAATAAAGATTATAAAAGTAAGGTTACTTGTAGGTCTGCACGCAACCTCCAACTCACACACGTCGCTACAAACTTATGTTCTTCTCTAAGGCTTTTAGCCTATTCATTGTGCTGTACATGATGTTCTCACTTTTGGCACTTTGTGCAAAAGTAAAATTTGATTTTTGATTCTTGGGTGTGTTCCTCAACTTGTGCACACTATTTGAAGATTTCAGCATTGGGGAAGTTCTAATTGTTGGACTCAAGCTCTAGCAAATCTTGGCAACCCAAGTCATTGGACAAATCCCCTTCTTTGCCTATATCACTTGGTGCTAAAAAGCTTTGTAAAGGTCAACAAAAGTGATGTTGTCAAGATTTTGTGGAATGACTTACTATGAATATCTCGAGTAAATACAAAAACTACTATATGTAGGACCTAGCTAGTTGGGCCTTCCTTTGTAGGTGCATGCATGCTTGAGCTGTCTCATTGGTTGCATGCAAATGGGTATTTGGTAAAAAACTGTTTGATGTCATATTCGACCGAGGTGAAAATTTCCTAATACTTTACCCTCGGGTAGGGTCAGTTTTGTCATTAAGTAATCTTTAAAATATCGAAACTAATGTTCATTAAAATATGAAAGTAGAGTTGTTGAAAATCATTATAAATTAATCATAGGCTTAAGGTGCATTCACACTTGATGTTAAGGACTCTAGTATTAAGTCCCCTAACACCAAGCTAGTCATTTGGAACCTGAACCTATTTACCACCAAGATTTTATGTTAAGTTAACATTCACTTAATATTAAATAACCACCCACTTAACATTGGGTGCCACCTAAGATGCCACCTAAGATTTTCATTTAACATTGGGTGCCACCTAAGATGCCACCTAGATTTTCATTTAACACTGACTTAACATTAGGTGTGAATGCACCTTTACAATCTGATTAATTTCACTACTCATATGACATTGTCATAATAGATCATGCAAAAAAAAAAAAAATCATAGAAAATATCAGAAATTTATTATAAAAGAATTAAGGTTCATTCCCCCTCTCCCTCCCTTTCTTTCTTTAGTTGATATGCTTCACGCTATTGGTGGAGGTTTCTATTGGTGGAGGTTTAGGTACTTAGTGGTTCCTTTACCCTCCTCATGTCCTGCCTCTTTTGAGCTGTTTGCATGCCCTGGACTTTGGTCCTTGCCACTTGTTTCTTTTTTCTCTCCCTTTTCTTTTCTTGGGTGCTTTCTTTTTATAAAAGGTTGGCAGGGTTTCATCATCTACAAGTGTGCTAGGAACAATGTATCCAATCTCTCTAGTACCATTCTCTTCATGTGGTCAGTCTCTAGAAGAAGAAGAAGAAGAAGAAGACTAGAGACTGACCACATGAAGTTTTGTGTGTGTGTATACATGTGTGTGTGTGTGTGTTTTGGTTGGTTGGGGAAACTGCACAAGTTGATGAATCTGTTGTACAATGAGTAAGTACGGGAATAGAAAGATCTTGGAGAGAAATATGATCTTTCTCCAAGAATGTCTAGTTCCAGCTGCTTCTTTCTTCGAACCACGCAAGGCTTTTTATATATTGCGTGCTGTGAATAATGGAAGGGAAGATTTGGAAGTATGGGTTGGTGTAGAAACAGATACCGTGTGTGAAACAATACTATTAATGGTTTCATGTCGGATACTAGTTAGCTAGCCAGAGATTGTCCATGTTTAGTGCTGTGCATCTGTTCGTCTGATTTCATGGTTTCACCTGTTTTGATCCTAGTACACTTGTGGGTTTTAATTTCGTTCTCTGTTTGAAGAGTCCTGCAAGTCAATATGAATCAATGATGCACATATATATCCATCATGATCTAGTCCATATACTCGGGATCTAGTTGCACATGACGAAGTACATGATCTTCATCATCATCATCTAGACAAGAAGATTCATGAAGGAATTAGTGATCTCCAAGAAGCTAGCTGCAAGCAAGCTGAATTATTTATTACAAGCTCATCATGTGATCGGCTCCGTATCATCATGTGAACTAGTCTGTACACTAGATATAATACAAATATTTCGAGCTGCTGGTTTTCTCCAGCTAGTCTATGATGCAGATTCCTCTCCTGCATGCATACTCGAGATAGTTATAGACGAAGCATCTGCATCGTAGTCAAGATGAAGGAAATCATATATCCCATGACAAGAAACCAGACTCGAGGTGTACAGCGCCTACCAGCTAGATGTGATAACGTTAGCGGGGTACCGCCGGCAGGGGGAGGGGGGGTGTGCTACTCATTTCCTCCAGCTAGTCTGTGATGCAGATCCTTCATCTGCATACTGGAGATAGTTGGAAACGAAGGATCTGCATCATAGCCAAGTTGACGGAAATTCTCCAATAAGCTGTGCAATTCTTCTAGCACACAAGTAAGTCGATCTCCCCAACGATCAGTAATGAGTAATGACTTAGCTAAATTCAACTGATCCGCGACGAGTAATGATTTAGGCACCAAATCAGTAGTTTCCTAGCTCAAATCGTACTGAATCTTCTTCTCGATCTCATGAAACATCGATGAGCTTGCTGTTCCTGCAGCCATGTTTGAAACTCCGCGATGTCAAAAGCTTAATCTAATTCATATCGTTCATTTCAATACCATTGCTTGCGTGCAGGAAGAATTCACCTAGTCCATAGTTGGACTGCCAAGTTCAACTAGCACATTTTTTTGATGTTGCCAGAATGGTGATCATTAACAAGAAGATTTAGTCAGATCTGGTTGCAAAGTAAATCTGCCAACAGAATTTTTTTAAAAAAATCTTTCTATGTTGTGCAAATCTGTTGGAGTCTATGGTAAAAATTTGGCTATTTTTTACTTAACATTTTGAAAACTGAAGAATTTAGCTCTTTTTTGAGGCAAAAAAAAAAATAAAAATCCTTTGCTGATGTTGTTGGGCCCACTTTTATGTAAAAAAAACCTTGCAAAAATTTGCCACCAAAAAAAAAGCACAGCTTTGAGGTAGATGAAAAATGTGTTGAAAATATAACGTTCATTTTCAAGGAGGTCCGTTTGTGCCATAAGGTTCATGAACCTGACATTTCAGAACCTAGAACCTAAGGAAATATTTGAGGATAGGGATGTCTAGATTCATCTTTCCTTCAATACTTTCACACCAACATTGTGTCTGTACTTTGTATGCTTTTGGGAATGCATAGAGTAAGTTACTTCATGGCAATAAGAAGGTTTTTACTATTGGATGGGGGTATCTTGCAAAGGATTAAAAATCAAAAAGTTTTTAGGGTTTAAGGTCTTTTGCTAGGTTTAAGGTTGGGCTAGGTGAGATGAGGGTTTAAGGTTTTGACTAGGTGGAATGGTTTGGGTGACATTAGGAATGGCAAACCTGGCATTTTCATCAACCCCAAAGCAATAATGGGCATCATAATTGGAGTTCAATGTTGAGATGGTCCTAATAGACTATTGCATTTTAACTTTTCATCGTCATCCTATCATTCCCATCTCCTTTATTTTGTTTCAACTAGTCTCTTCACTCTCACATTGTATGTCAACACACTCTACCCCTCATTTATTGCACCAACCACAAACTATTCCTCATCCATTAATGTTCACAGTAGGCCCCCCCTTTCATGTCTCCATGTTTTGTCTCTTGCATGTGGTTGTATCTACATAACAAAGGCATGATTAACTCATCACCAATTAGCATGCATATATACAATTGTGAGTTATAGGGGTTGTGATGCTAGTGACATTACAAAGTTCTGCCCTTCTTCCACTTGGGCATGGATTGTATTTGTAAATATCATTGAATTCCTTCCATTTAGGTTTATCACACCCCTATTCATACCACCATATTTCATATGTTCTTTGATGTTCAATATGTTTTATGTATTCCTTTAGTTCATATGGCCACCAACCCATCCAACATTGTAGTTTGGCATGCATTTTTGTTCTTCCTTTCTTGGTGTTTATCTTTCTTCCACTAGGTGGTGAGAAAGGCCACCAATAGATTTGCACTCACCTCCATCAAAACATAATAAATGATTGGGAGACATTACACAAGGAACACACAATTAGAGCCCAAGCTTGAACTTTTCGAAGATTTTGGAAAATGGTTTTGGATCCTTGTCCACTTCCATTGACATGAAGGTGTGAATAGGATACAATGAACCAACAAGATTATCGGAAAAAAAAACTGCATGTCCTTTTTGTCAAAAAAAACTTTTTCATATGAATGAATTTTGGAACAAATTTTTTACAACTTGTTATAATAAATGCCTATAGTTGTCCAAGTACACAAGTTTTTTTCTTCATCATTTTTGAATAAATATGAAAATTTGAAAGTGTCCTGATTCCTTGTAAACATTGTTTTGTTTTTAAAAAAAACTTTTGAAGTTCTGAAATTCTGGATCAATTTTGAAAAGTTCTTTGAATTTTTAAAGTTTTACAATTCCACATATATTAAGGTATGAATGTTTTTTAATGTGGTTAATAGGTTTTTATCTTCCTAAATTTTTCCCCATAAAATGTGATTTATTATATGAATCCTTTGCAAAATTGATTCCTATTTTATGCATTCCTGTACACTTTTTGAAGTCTTAAATCAAAACTTAAAATTTCATCAAATGGATTTTTGGTTTGAATCTTTAACATTCAAATGAATGGAAAAACATTAATTTCCATGATTGCCATGGCTTTAAATGGCAAAACATAAATATTTATCAAATTTTGAATATTTTTCTTTGTTGTTCGACACCCTTTTTGGTTCGTTGGATTGTGACTACACCCATGATTATGTTGCACATGGGCATTTACACATGTAAGAAAGTATGTTCGAGTAGTGCATGCATTGTTTCCAAACATTTTGGTGGTCCCATTCAATGAGACCATGGTAGCCTTTTGCTTTTTACACCAATTAGTAGAGGTCAACCTCCCTTTTTTTATTGATGACTTCCATCCAAATACAAAAGTTACTTTAAATCAGGACGCATTTATTTCCACTCTAGCATGTTCACTATGTTTTTCATTTAGTGGTCCTTCAAATATTGTGCGTGAACTTTTACGATATTGTTTTGTCCCAATTACTTTTGCAAGTGGTTTTGAATTTTTTTAAAAAGTATGTGGGCACATTATTTGTAGTCATGTTCCCCCATTCGTATCGCATTTGCTTATAACATCATGATTATTGGTTTTGGAGAAATAAACTAATGGTATTGGTTGGTTGCCCACACACTCAGTATTCAGTTCAAGGATACATTTGCAAAACATTTTAATCTTTATAAGTTTCGTGTGGTGACTCAAGATGGGTGTGAAACAATGGTCCATGGGGTTTGTGTTATATTAGATTTGCATCCAAATTAGGTGGTATTACATGTTTAATTCCATATTCCAAACAATTCCATATTACAAACAACCATTTTTTAGGAGTTTTGGTCTTTTATCATACCTTGGATTGATTTTTCCCATTTCTCTAACAATTTTATGCATGCCCATCCTAATTATATTTCTCACAATTTTTTCAACACATGGAATTCATAGTCCTTTTGTTCAAATTTGGTACATAATATAGGAATCCTATGGGTGGAATGTTGTTTATTTCAACACATCTTCACACTCTTTGCCCTATTGCAACAAGAGTGAAAGCACATTATAGTGACCCCCTTTGGGGCACTTTTGGGTTTAGTTTTACAGTACATTTAACATAATGTTTCAAAAGCATAATATATTTAATTTTGTGTTTCAATTTTGGTTTTTGGGCCCTACAATTATTATTTTTACAAAACTAATGTTATGTAATATTTTTTTTAAATAATAATAAATATCATTATCTATGTCATAGTATACATTGGCATAGTAAGGCCACTATTTCATTTTGACTACATTAATTTTAAGGCTTCGTTAGTCATTAAAATAATCAATTTTAATGAAATTAAAGAAATGGCCCATCTAACTATGCTTGTCATCTTCCATGTGAATGTGATTATTCATCAAAATTTTAATTTATCACACATTTATCGCATCTTTGCTACAAAATTCATTTTTTGAAATGAAAAATTTCAAATTAATCATATGGTATCCAAACATGGTTCAAACTATGTGAAATGACGTGGTTCAATTAATTTTCAACTTTTTTAAATATTAAAAATTATTTAAATTGTTTTTGGAGTTTTTTTTTTTTTTTGAGTACAAAGGTACATTACAATTTTTTTCACAAATATACTCCAATTTCCCACTTTATACAATGAAATTAAATATATATTTAAAAATATCTTACTTATGTTATATTCTAAGATAATATGAAAAAATATTGTGAATTTTTTTCAAAAGTTTGAAGTGGGATACATTCAAACTTGCACACCTTTGGAAAATATTACAATGTGCCAAAGGGGGTCACCATAATGTGCTTTCATCCACAACCCACCCTACTTGTGTTTCTCTTTCATTCATTGATTATACACATATTGTTGGTCTTGTTTCAAATGTGATGTTTGACTTTTTATGATTACAAACAAAGTTTGTAACATTAAGATTTTCCACTCAACCAGCAAAATATGTAATTTAGTTTCGATAGGGATTAGACCCATCCATATCACTTCTCCTAGGTTTTCTTACATCTAACACATGTTTCCATATTTTAAATGCATGAATGGGTTTTATGCCATTTGTGGAGTCCTTTGTCATAAAGGCATTTTAGGAGGATCTAAACATCATAATCAACCTCCCTATGTTTATAAACCCACACGTAGTCTTTGCCATGCTTTCACTTTATTATGCCCATCGCCTAAGCTATATATTTCGTATCATATTTCCATTTCTAAGTATCTTGCAGTATTACACCAAGTTTGATTCACGTACCATGGCTATGCTAGAAATGTTATTAGGAGCAAAATCTTTCGATACTATGGTGGGTCATTTGGTTTGTCACCAAATCACTTTACCTATTTTTTCAAGGTGTTTGGCTTACCTTTAATGGTTCAATTTGTTACCACTACTTTCTTGGGATGTTGGGCATTGATCATTTTTACATTTGTCATTCAAATCTAATGAAATGATCATCCTATTTTTTTTAATGTGATGGCACATGTCAAGATCGGCATTTTTCCCTTCTAGCTAGAAATGTGGGATACTTGAGATTTATTACCCTAGGTTGTACATTCACAAGTCCTCTTTTAAAACCTTGTGGTAGAATTGTATTTTCATTTACAAGTTTCTTTCATGGACTGCCTACACAAGCAGGAATTTGTCACACTTATAATGGATGTTCCTTTGAGTGCCATGCAAACACATCTTCAATCCTTTGTAAGTCTAGCCACATGCGTTTGGTTATTAACATATCTTACAACACATGCATTCCATTTGTCCTCAATTCATTTCCTTATAGTGTTTGGCACCTACCTTGGCTTGCCACATCCTTCACTTGCACATCTTTCACATTGTTAATGTGTGGACATACCATTATTGATGATTTAAGTATCCATTTGTTTCGATGATTGTGTGAAAAAGTGAATGCATTATAGCCCACAATATTCTTCAAGATATCATTGCGACTATTTTTTGGAAAGTGAAGCACACATACAAAGAGAGGTTTCCCACCTTCTCCCTCACCACATTCGACAACAAGTCGATATTCTTATCACCAAATATGGCTTTTAGACCTTAGTGGACATTGTCATAGTTGATCCAACCTGTTCACATGTGGTATCATGTGCATCCTCCACAACAATGCATGCAAAGATTGTTGCTATTCACGAGAAAACAAGATCATACATGCATAAGAAAACAATTTCATTCCCCTTGCCATAAAGACCTATGGTTGTTTTCAATTTTGTTTCAACTTTTTTTACAACTTCTTGTGTTCATGCCAATTTAACTCATTAGCAACGATCCTCTTTATTTCATGCAATGTTTATTTCAAGATTATCGATTGTGTGTGCAAGCCATTGTAATTCTTTAATGTGTTGTGCTTGGGAAACATTCATCATCTCTTCAAAACATCACAACCAACACACCTCCATCATTAACCAATTTGTGGTAGATGATAACTTTTTAATATATAGTCTTTTATTTTATTAATTTATTAATGGTGTTCCTAATTGTTGTGTTCTTTCATGACATGTGTTCTTATGCTCTTATTTGTTTTATACTTCTTGTGGATGGGTTCCTATCTCTACCTTTTTTATATACATGGTTTTTTTTTTTTAAATTTAGAAGTTTAGTATTTGTGTATGTAACATTGCATGATTTTCATTCTCATTGGACAATGCATTGTAAAAAACATTTGTGTGAGCTATGTGATTTACATTAAACAAATATTTTCTTTGGTTCTAAGATGTGAAGTTTTATATGTGTAATTTTAATCAATAAAAATATTTGATAATGAAAGTTCAAAACACCATCATGGTTGCTTGCAATTTTATTAAATACAACTGTGGCATGTGCCATTGGCCCAATTGAATGATTTTTTTAAAGGAAAAATAGTCTCAAATCTAATTTTCATTCAAATTTTGAACTTTTGTTGATTTGTTAATGGACAAAGGTTATTCAAAATTCAATATCTCCTGCACCTTAGGTCTCCATCTCCATAAAGTAATATTCATTGAACATTTTCCAATAGAACAAACCAAGTGCACAACAAGGGGTTGAGAAATTTCATCATGACAAACAAACAAAACTAACAAACTACCTTCCTTAATAGATAGATATGGATTCCATGAATACAAAAGAGAATAATGCAATAACATGGAACAAGAGGTTAGCCAATTAGGTTAACATGATAGATCAAGGTTGATTACAAAAGGTGAGAGGGATCAAAAATTCATAATTTCTTCAATGCCACAAAATACCCATGACAACCAAAAAAATCATAATTGATTATGATGTAGATGTGAATTTCAATCATCATTCATTGATTATCTCATTTTTGAGTCATTTCAAATCATTTAAATATAATGCTAAACAATAAAAACATTAATTACATTATTTTTAAAATGCTTTTGAGCACTCTATAATCATTATATTCATCTTATATTGTTCTAAATGTTTTAACAATATGTTAGAAACATTGTTGTATAAACACATTAACATAAAATTAAGCAGTCAATATATTTGTTGCCTTACATATTATTGCTCCCAACTTTCACATATAAAATAATTCAAGGAATCGAACAAGTTACCAAAACATGTCAAGGTTCCATATCAGGTATAACATCTGCATCTGGCAAGTTACCAAAAGCTAGTTAGGGCACTGCATCAAGTATTACTTGCAATCTAGGAGCCACCACACATTTGGTCCAGGTCCCACTCATATTCACTCAAGGTCACTTCTTTTAAACTTAAGTACTCCCAATCTTTGGAAGGTATACATGAGATTAATGTTTCTATTAATGACTCATCAATTAAAAATCTATTGTTGCAATTCCCTAATTATCACATGTCTTTTCCCTTATGGCCACTCTCTGTTATTCACTATCCTTGCACACGAAAACCCTACTGTATCACACTTGTGTTTCCTATCCTTGCACAAGAGCACTTTGGGTTTCTTCAATATCCAATAAGAGGATCAGCTACCCTAGTAGGCAGAAAACTAGGATCTCATCCAACAGCATCCCTTCAAATGTTCTCTGGGTGATGTTGGAATAACTTGGTAATACAATGAAATAGCCTACTAAAAATGAGCTCAACAATGATCACTACTGAGAAAATACAATGAATGCGAGTAAAACATGACCATAAAGCAAAGTGATAAAAAAAACAGCTGAAAGAAACCTTTTCCATAGAAAAAGCTGAGAACTAGTTCAAAATTAACAATAGTTATGCAATATCCTAGGAAGATATCCTAGACACCAAGAATTTTTCTTGGGAAAGATAGTTGGAATTATCTTGTTGACAAATGTAAAGAACTACCTTAAATCATACAAGAGTTTGGTGCATACAACATCAAACACTTAGAATAAGTACTTCAGAGCTAACTGAGTACACAAGATAGTCATTCAGACTAGTCTGCATATTAACACTCACCCCAATTGATTGAATAGCTTTACAACATGTCATATGATGACTGTTGATGATGTGAGAATCTACTAGACCACATATTAACACCATGGTAGAGAAATAGATGTCATATGACTTAGTTTGGGCTCCTCATTTCCTTTATGCTAAATAATCAATTTGGAAATCCCAGTATAGCAACCAACACACAAGCCAATTGAAAACATGTTACCATCACTAATTTTACCAAATCAAAATGAATACTAGGAGAAACAACAAAGGGGTGATGGTGACCAGGACTGTTGTTGTAAATGTAAGATAAGCCTCTGATAGAGAGAGGAAAAGAAGTGGCTAATTATGATGGATAAATGAAAAGAAGGGCACAATTTCCAATAAGTAAAGATATTTGAGAAGATTGGCAAAGAGACACAGTAAAATGGGAATAGTATCAATCCAAAAACCCCAATCTACATCAAATCTTGGAAACATAGAGGTTTGTTTGGTTCACCTGTGAAGTATGAATGTCTAGTGATTTTTCAGTTCTGACAACACAAGTGATAATAGCAAACCCAACTGGGTGAGCTAGATAGCCTAGTGAAGGTCAATTAAAAGCACTACAAATGCAGCTAAAATACACAGGGTGGATTTGACCTCATAATCAAGACACCAGTCCAGCAGAAGATGTTTCTACCTAAGACAAGCTAGGCATGTGTCGGTCGACTTGTTACCTGAATGCCTGCCTGAAGCTTATTCATGAAGAAAGCATCCAACCTGAAACAACTTCCACTTAGTTATCAGAAGGACTTTCCTCACACAACATTCATGGTCCAGGAAAAACCAAAAACAAGGGAACAGAGAAAGGGGACTCTATACCGGTTGGTACACTTGTAATAGATGGTGTCAGGTGAGTTGTATGTGCGTGCATTACTGAACATGCGCTTCATGTCTGCTACGAACATATCCAGAGTGATAAAATACTGCTCGCTGTCTAGACGCCTTGATATGGTTCTCAAATCTGTAATATTCATAGACAGAAACCAGCAAATCAACAGGTGGACAAAAACACCCAAAAATCTCCACATGAATCACAAAAACTAACATACTGGTACTAGGTGGAAGGCTGAGGATTCACCAATTGGATCTTTGATAATATCATAGTAGTCAGGAACTTCCCGTGCATCCACTGGTTCTTTAAATGGCCATGCATCAGCATGCTCTGCCACCACCTATTCATTCAACATTTACTTGCTTTCAGTAGATATGTGTAAATTATCCAAGTTTCAAGAGAACTAATACAGACAAACAGCTACCTCCTGAGTTTCTTTCATATTTCCCAGAGCAACAGAAACACTTGGCTAGCACTGAAGAGACATTGATAAAAGTAGCAGACTGGTAGGTGGTCACTTTCTGGGTCAGTATAAACATGTGTGCTACCTTGAGCAATGATCGCATGAAAGCATGAAGAGACTGACGTGTTGGAGGGCCATCTGATGTTGCATTCACAAGCCTAATGCGTGAGTATCCTGCCTGTTCAGGCACCCACCCTGCCTCTTCTGAATCATCCAAACAAGCACACAAGACAAGGATGACATTTTGTGCCACAATTGAAAAGAAACAAACAAAACTTGCTGGTATGAGGATGCCGTTGCATGACAACAAAACTATCCCCAGATTAATAGGTTTTCTTTTGTGGCAAAAATTCACTACTTTGTGGAATCTTTTGTGGGATAACATGCAAAAACATGCTTCTCAGTGTGTTTTTCAGCAAAAATTGGCCACTTTTGAGAAATCAGAAAATTGGGGGAAGAGAAAACACTGCCCCAGAGCCAACCCTGCCTCTATTCAACAAAATTCACAAGGGGAGAGCAAAAGAGTAATGATCGATGCCCTATCTGCATGAAGAGACAAAGGATGACAGAACTTACTAACACCCGGAATGTCCTCAATGCGCATTGGCCTCCGTGGCACTCCAGCCTCCTTCTGCACCCAATGCAGATAATAATATAGTTTGTAAGAACCTGCCCAGTGTAGACTGTGAGTTGTGAAAGCATGTGCAGATAAAAAGCTTGCATCAAATTGCCTCTGTTAATAGATTTCTCTAGATCAGCCTTTTTCCAAATACAGAATATTTTTCAGGTACAGAAATAAGTAGGGTGGGTTTAAAACAGGGGAAAAGAGTGTGCCTTAGGAATATCAAGGCCCTGATAGACGAGATGACAATTAGATAACTCCCGTATCTTCTCATCAATTGCCTGTGCTTTCCTCCAAGCATTAAAGATTATATTAGAAAGAAACCACATTTGATTGCAGATCAGGAACAGCTCAATGTAACAGAGTTTAACTTTGAGGCATCAAAAACACATGCTTCTCTACCTCAATGAATCAAATCTCCCAACATCCATACAGCATACAGAATGCAACAACTTCTGCAAGAAAAACATGGGAGACCTGGCGCTGGCGACGGATCATGGCAGGTAGATCAACATACGGCAGCTTTGGATCAATGCGACACTCCATCAGTGTTCCCCCATCATAGTCCTTGATGTATCTGCAGCTTGACATGTCTTACTGGTGCACAATCATGACAATCCTAATACACTATACCAGCAGACAGGTGGTCTAGGCAGTATAACAACTGCATCCTTTAGCCGCACAAATGACTGCTCAGCTAGAAGCTTACCCTTGCCACCTCTCTTTCTCCATCTCAATCTCTTTTGCAAAGCCCTGTGAGCCAAAGAGCACAATTGCACACCATTCAGAACCCATTAATAGCTGGAGCTAAATAATAAAATTACTGGCTATGGTGTCAATAAATTCTCATGCTACTGCAAAAGTATCAATGCACATGCATCTGTGACATTTGCACGGAGTTGACAGCATACTCAAATGTAAGTTAAAACACAAATTACCTGTTTGGTGAAGTAGCCAACAGCATTGTTGTCAGCATAGGTGAGAAAGTGAGTGAGTCCATCAACATCACGTGAATACTGTTTCAAATGGTTCATTAACCGTGTACCATATCCCTTCACCTGCTCCCTTGCCATCAAGCATTCAATAAAGTGCCACTGGTCTATAGACACAACAAAGGATAAAAGATGAATAATTTCCTAAGCCATGTTGCAAAACCTTCTCTCATATGACTCAGCATAGCTGCAGAGAGAGAAGGAGACTGCCTTATTTACCCATCATAACTAGGAATCACTGATGGGAAGGATGCTTGAATGTGTTTGGTCTACAGGAAATTCAAAGGGCATTCTATACCAAGCAAGAGGTGTGCCTGCACCGCCTTAACTTGTGAGCACTTAGTACACTACTCACCTGTTCATCTGCAGTGATGGCACAGAATGCAATTTCTCCAAACTTCTGACTGCACACAAAACTGTCATCAGTCACATGTATACTAAAACCTTAAGGAAATTATGTGATAACCACAGTTCAGGAAAACTATGGCGAAAGGGCTGTCAGTGAAAGACCCCAAATATGGTCTACAGGATACATCTCAACCATCCCCCGGAAACTCAAATCGCTCCAGTCTTTCTCATTTTCCAAGCTCTGGATATAGAGTGAACTTACCTGAGATATGGTCTGTAGGTTATTCCCCCCACCACTGAATTGTTCTTGATGATCATCATGGACTTATGGCTCCTGCTTGTGTAACAACATACCTTGAGGATTTGTTAGAATGCCAAACCTTGAACTAAAGAATACAGAGAATAGGAGAAAGCCCTCAGCATTTGGTGTGTATTCCTCCCCCAGTAGATGAAGAATGCCTTCAGCATTCATGAGGAGTCTCATGCAGTGAAAAACTAAACATCAAATTTAATGTCTACACTACTGCTAGGAGCTGGAGCCAGAAGTATGGTTCCACTGGGTATCTCTGCAAATTTACCTGTCCATCACAAGCCGCACAATATACTCTTTAGGCATATTTGGCAGTTGCCTTGCAAAAATGTTCTTCAACCCTATAAGCCTGCAATTACAGCAGCACCCATGGAATTGAGCCTGTGAAAACCCTTCTACAGAAATCCTCTTCCTCACTAACCTGCACAAAATACACACCTACCTAGCTTTTGGTTCATAGATCTGGTGGCCACATTTCCTCCAACCTTCTCCCTCTAAAGAAATGCACAGACTAGATGAAAAGACAGAGGCACCAGATCATGTGTTGGTCAATCCCGTCATTGGAATGGCACACAAATCGAAGCCTTCCTGCATCCTCCTGCACAAATTCAACAACAAGATCTGAAATCTGAAATCTTCTTGGCAGACACTCCCTGTATTTTATCAACTTTGGGAAAGGAAAAACCCCCACAACAAGGAGAGCCCTCAGACAACCCTAAAACTTAGACTTCACAACAGCTGTGTCAAAGTGACAGAATTCATATGATACCTCTTTCTTTAGATTCTCTTCACGAGAACAGTAAGCCCCACTTGTTTGAATAGTATCTGCAACACTAGGCTTCACTTCTACTGGCCCTACAGCTGCTCCAGTAGGATTGGAACCCAGAATGGCTGACTGTGCTGCCACCCCTGTTTCTCGCACCCCACCCTCTGTTGCCAGTTCAGCCTTCACTCTAGGAACTCCATGGGCAGGTGCTGCTGCACAAAAAAATTGTTTTAACACACCCAAGAATGTACAAATCAAAAGTTGAGCTTCTGGACTCTTGCGTCAGCATTGCTTGAAGGAACGACCCTCAGACAATGTACCAACTATAAAATGGAAGGATCTTCTCCACTATAATAGACATTGACATTCGAGATATCAGGCACAAGTGATGGCAACCAACTACATGCACAAAATTGCAAAGGACTCTGATGATGACCTAAGTTGCATTGGGTCTCCCCCTATTTCTCCTTCTACTTAGCTGGTCTGTAGTAAACACCAACCGTCAAGCCGCGCAGCTGAAAAGGTCTGCATGGTGTCTTCTTCTTCTTCATCATCTTCCTCCTCTTCCTCCTCCCCTTCTGTACTACACAGCTCAGCTGTCAGGGAGTGTAATATGACGATTTTTCTGATTACCAACATCAAGAGAGACACAAAAGCTGCTTCTTGGGAAGAAGAAGAAGGTCCAACTTCATGGAAAAAGAGAAAGAGAACAAGAAGGTCTAGGGTTTTACCATCTTCTTGATCGCCGTCCTCTTCATTACCATCTCCATCATCTTCCTCATCGTCCTCGTCCTCGTCATCACCATCACCTCCATTGGCGCCTTCAAATCCACCATAACTCTGTCCATTCTTGCCCCCATTGACGCCATCCGATTGCTGCTCGTGATTATTATGCCGCCCGTTCTCAGCATCATCGTCATCTTCAAGCGAACTTCCGGGGTGATCCGGAAGCGAGTGCGAGTCGAGCGAAAGGGGCATGGAGGAGCAGAAAGGAAGCTGCTGCTGAGAATTGTGCGAATCACAAGAAGGAAGCGGGAAAGGCAATGACAGTGATGAGAGCGCGGAGGAGGAGGAGATACCACCACTAGTAGGCTTCGAGACAATAAACTCCGTGTCACTACGCTTGCGCTTCTCCCCCAAATTGGTCTCTGCTCCCATAGCTATGACTCCCTCTCATCAATCACTTACACATTCCAAAATCTCGTTTCAATCGCAGCAATGGCCAACAAAAACAAAAGGTACAAAGTGCAAGCGCCAAACCCTAATCCTTTCCCCAAACCCTAATCCTTGCCCTACTTCCAATCTTCAGAGGGGTTCCAATCCCAGTTGCTAATCTTTCCCCAACTCACACCTTTCTCTCCTCCTGGCATTGCTCGCTTGCATCCCCCTCTTTGCTTGCTTGCTTGCTTGCATGTCTGCATGCACATATTCCAGTCCTCTACGCCCCTGATAAAGAAAGCAAACAAGCAAGCACAATTCGTTTCTGGATTGTTCATCGCAGCCTTTGTTCTGCCACGCTTGTGCTTGCTGCATGCATTCCAATCCTTTACGCCGCTGATCAAGCAAGCAAGGAAGCTAAATTGGTTTCTGGATTTGTCATCGCGGCCATTGTTCTGCCACGCTTGTGCTTGCTCCGCCACCTTGTGCATTGTTTTTGTTCTCTTCTTTCTGGTTGAGGAGGAGGCTTATGACGACTGCAAGAAATTCTGGACGCTGGTGAGGCCTCGGGCCTAAATGTGCTACACATATGGTATGTGAGCTCTACATGTGCAAGTCTTGTTACTTGTTTACGTGTTGAGTTGACTCTATGTGTGTAAACTATCCACACAAGAATTTGGGTCACTGAAATGGTAATGGACACCCAGGATTAGAGACAGATTGTAGGAGGCATATCAGAACATGGTTCCCTTTGTTGTTGAAGACCTTGCTACCATAAGCAAAATTCATTAGATGGTGTATGTTCTTTGCTTTTCTCAAACCTATGTCGTCGTGGAAAGATCCAGTTGATGCTTACCATCAAATACCCGGAACTCCTGAAATAACATAATATCCTCATTGTTTCATTTGGCTACAGAAGTGTTAGCTTCAAATTGAGAAAGAAGCACCTTTGTAGTTTTATTCTTCATAGTAACATATTCTACTCCACCTTAGGCCCTTGGCTGCTCATATGTTTCACCTTCAAAAAGGCCATTTTTTTAAACAAACAACAATCTTGGTGGGATGCTATTGTAGACTGCAACAATTGTAGGTAGCAACCTGATGTTGTGTACAATGCATGGTCACCAACAAACCCCTTCTGTGCCCCCCTCCCACCAAGGGGGGCTTTAGGCCCCTAGTGGCTTGTTGTAGTCCAGTAGTAGGGCTTTGGGTGTCTTCTATGTTCCACTTGTTGGACTTGCATGTAATACCTATAAAAGAGACGAGGGATTGGTGTATTTTTGTCACTTGGTTCCACATTTTGAAGATTTTCATTCACTTGGTGTTACTGCAAACAAATTGTGTGAGTTCGTTTTATTGTGAACAACATGAAACATTTCCTATTTTATCTTCTCTTGTTGTTGGTTTGAACTTTTGAAGTTTGAACTAGGGTAGAGGTCGGTGGGCAAACACTTAAGGGCTGGAAGAGCTAACATTTGCTCTCTTGTCACTTTCAAAATTTGGAGCTCCAAATAGTATAGGTCCTCCACCCAGCACCTCTATAGTCATTTACAGAACTGCATTCTGTTTAGAAATGAGTGAGATATGCTGCCCCAAAGTAAGGGGGGTCCAAAACAATTCCCACTTCTTTTTTAACACATTTCCTCCCATGTGCATCCAATGTACACTGTATTACCAAACATGCCAAGCTTGGTTTTTAAACATTAGTTTTCATATCACAAAACAAGATTAATTTTATTCCATGAACTTCCTTTTACATTGATGGTGAGATATGTGTAAAAGTGCAAATTAACATTAAAAAACCTAAGACGTGATATTTACCTATACAAAAGCTTTTGTACAAAATTAAGACTTGTGTGAATCGATGGCCATAATCTGATTCATTCTTTGCATCTAACAAGTCTCAAGGTGCCACATGTTGAAGGAGCTTGGTGACTCTTATCATTGTCATCACATTTTTCTTATAGCAGCTTCAACGATTCGAGCCCCATTGCCATGTCCATTGAGGTCGCACTTACCTTTACATCTTCCTTGTTCAAGTGTGGGAAGGTTTACTCATTTTCTTGTTAGTCTTCTTCTCATGCAACTTGCTACCAATCAAAGTTTTTGTTTATCTTCTTACTTGTCTTCCTCTTCTACAACTTGCTACCAATTGGAGCTTTTGTGCATCTTTTTACTTGTCTTGCTCTTGAGTGACTTGTTAAATCTCAATGTTCCTACTCATCTTCTTGTGTTTCCATTAGTGATCTTCATTTTCATGATTCTCATGTTTTTCATGCTTTGACCTAAGTGATGGTGCTCTTAAGCTCACCTTCTTATCTTTGTGCTCTCCTACGTTTGGTCTCGTGTTGATGTTATTCCCCACATGTTCATCTTCCTCTAATGCTACTTGTTGGACTTGGGTTTGTAGTCTTGAACAAGTTCCACCTACATAATGGTGTTATGCTTTGTTTTCTTAACCTTGTGCTCTCCTTAGTTCAAGCTTCATTAATGTTCTTCCTCATCCACAAGTTTCACTACTAGAGCTTTTGATGTTATTTTGGTATTCGAATTGTACCTCTTGTTCATCTCCCAATCATGTTGGTGTTCTTGATGTTTTCTAATCTTCACATTAATGTAATTAATGCAAGTCTAATATTCACATTAGTGCTATCAATGTTCATCCAACCTTAATATTGGTGTTCATTTGATTTTCACACTAGTGTTCATCTAATTTTTGCATTAATGCTCATATATTTTCCACCTACCAATTCCCTCTTGTGTTTACAAGTTTTTAATATGAGATTCATAGATGCACTCAGAGGTGCCCAACAACTTGCATTTTCACTATTATCCTTTGTTGTGCATATCATGCCATTATCTACCTTTCTTCTTCTTATCATGCATCAAACTTGCTACCAAGGTTTTCATTTTAAAGACCATATGCATTAGCTCACATGTTTGTTTGGACAATCATATGAAACTTCTCTTCATAATCTTTCGTTGCAAAAGTTGACCACAATGCAAAAAATTCAACTCGTTGCTAATTGTTCATGTGGTGTTGAACTCCTCATTCAATTGTAGTTACATTTTCTTGCATTAACTTACACAACTTCTATTCCTTCTTTTTTTTCCATTATTCCATGATCTTATTGACAACCTCCCTCTCCAACACCTTCCATGCATAATACTTAAATGTTTGATTGAAGTAACTACATGCAATTAACTATAATCAATTATAGGCTCTCTACCCCTACTCCTCCTTGTTGGCAATTGTGGCTAAGATAATAAGTTTTCAAACACCAACACCTCTTCTTTCAAGCTTACATCTAGTTGAATGTCTTTTCTAAAAATATGGGGAATGCAAATTCACCACTAAGGGGTTGTCTAGCATGTAAGCATTTGCAAAGATTGTCTAGCGTGTAAGCATTTGCAAAGATGGAGTTCATTGGCATTTCCACATAATTCCATTGTTGTGGTGGTGAAGGTGGATCCTAGCCTTTGTTTTCTTCATGTTCAACCAATTTTACATCATTTAACATAAACCTACTACCATTCATCCCATCCTTTTCTTAGTAAATGTGATCATTGTTTTCTTTCAAATAGGCATCCTCATCTTTTTTTGTTTAAACATTTGTGGAAACCTTGTTTGGGCTTATCTTTTCATCCATGGCCTTGTTTAATGGCCATATCCTTGTGACCTTAAACCTTAATACAATGATTTTTTTACAAAACTTACTGCAATGTATAATCCACTTAATTAATTAGTATCATTTTGTCAAGTTCAAGATAATTGTTTATAATCATGGCCTCATCTTTGTTCCTTAAATGTAATTTTGAACGGTTTGAAACAACATATTTCTACAGGTTGAAAGGCATGCGAGGTGTGAAATAAAAGAATCACCATGCTTAATCCAAAGTCTTATGCTTATTGTGTTGTTTTCAATGTCACATGGGAGCCATGTCCATTTAGAATCAGTAAATGATGATTAGTTTGGGAAACACAACATGGGACTAACCTTTTGAAGAAAGCAATAAACTTGGAGAAGAGGTAAACCATCATCCACACCTTTTGCATTACCATGCAAGTCATTGGCTTGCACATCTTGATCTAGTCCTCTTGTATACACTCACCCTAAAAAATGTAAAATGTACGAATGATGTTCAAGATGTGATAGTCAAGCCCTCTATCCTACAAACCTCAAAGCCTTTGGTTATCCAAATTTTTAGCTTTTGATGTTGTCTTTTGAACCAAAATCACCAACTATTTATACATTTCCCTTTTGCAAAAAGGCACAAATAGAATCTACGGGAACTTAGCCGCTTGCATTTTAAGTTGCACCAAGATAATGCTTAGAGCCACTCTTTGCATAACCAAAACCCATTTTACAACCGCTTGGTCCTTTGTTGCCATTAGCACACATGTTAGTCCCATTTTTCATGTCCTTGTTCTCCCATTCATATGGTTTCAAAATGAGAACCACACAACATTGTTCAAACTAGTGTTGGGTAATCAATACAAATAGGAATGGACGTCTACCAGGTAAACTATTAGGGTGGTTCTTGGAACCAAGAGCTTATAAAACTCTATACCAATATTATTACAATTATGAGAAATTTTCGAAGAACTGATATATGGGTGAATCTTTGGAATCTATCATATGATCATCATCCTTGGAAAAATTCCAAAAACGAACTCCAAAATTTGCCTGAAAGGATATTAAATTTAGCACTCCTCTGTTTAAAGTGTGAACACCTTTGGGAAGGAGATGCAAGGTCTCCCCCAAAACTAGCTACAACATAACACCATCTACTAGTAGAGATTTCTGTGAATCTCCACTAATAAAAAATAAAATAAAAAAATAAAAAAATAAAAAAATAAAAAAATAAAAAAAACGTGAATTGGAGCCATCAAATCAGAAAGAAAAAATACAGCCTCCTTCGGAAAAAAGTACACAGCCAAGAGAGTGCCAAGAGAGAAGCAAATCTGTTTTTAAAAATCTACAGTTGGTTGCAGCAACTTTAAGCTGCCTCAAAAGTCTATCTAGCATTCCATCCCTGGCATAGAAAACTCATGCTCACAGTAGGAAAAACAAAAATTATGTGCACCTTGGATGTCAGCTTTCTACTTGAATGAGATGAGGGCCTTCCTTGGACCCTAATGTGTCTGTCCCCTGTGTCCACATGATTGTCCATGACTTTTTACCATCATGGTAAACCATAGCCCCCTACAAGCAGATGAGGATCACAGTGGTGGGGAAGGATATATCAAAAAAACCGAAACATGGGAATATGTTGAAGGAAAACCAGCCTGCACAGAGCAACATCTGCCTTGATAAGTACAACAGAGCACTCATTCACACTTGCTATCACCAGGGAGCAACCAAACCAAACCAAACCTTCAGGGATAGACATGCAACATGAAATTCCTTTGACCAGAAGTTGATGTGTACTGTACCAAGTCCACTATTGTCACTTTCAGAAATGTCAGCTTGACAATCAACTGGAACACGAAATGAAAAGAGGATGGCCTTTTGCTCTATCTGTGGAAAAAGGGTGATGGCAACTCAGAACACACCTTTCACATTTTTTGGACCAGTGATCGTGAGTGTGGATCAAAAATGACATCAACTTGAGCTGGAGATTGCTGATGTATTACCATAATGTATGCTGCACTGTCATCCCTGTTATTTACTTAAGAGGATGAGGTGCTGTAGAGGCGTTTGAGCCCTGGGCACACTGCTCGTATCCGTGTCAATGCTGCTGAAGATACCTGTCAGAGATGTCCCACAAATGAAACAATGACACTTTCAGAGAGCTGCCATCTCTTTGCTTCAGCTACCAAGTCCTGACTGCATAACAACAATATATCTTCAACTCATGCACTAGAAGTCTACTTCTAGTATCTCCATCACCAACAATTCCAGTTCCCATGACCAAAACCAATTAGCCCTATCTTCTCCCCTACAGAGGATAAATTCATTCCTGTTGATAAAAAAAATTGCAATTCAAGCAGTAGAAAGAGATAGACCTTCAAACAACTACGAACATCCAATGTTTCTAGAAGACTGCAGCCCAGGACAGCATGCTCCAGCATCTCAGCTTCAACTCCACAATCCTAAAAACAAACACCCAATTTACCATCATGGAAATTGCTTTCATAGTTTTCTGTGCAAATTGCCTAGTCTCATCAACTGTTTTGAGTTGCACAAAACTTGCAGATACTGTAACCAGAAATAGACAAGAGAAACTTGAATTACAGAACTTCAGATGATACCTGCAGACATAGAGTAATGAGGCGGGGGCACTCCAGCTCTAGAATGACCAATGCTGCACAGTGGCTGCCACACCCAAAAGATGAGGCAAGAAGAACATGAGGCAATAGACACAGCATGGACATACAAGAACTTGATTATTTAGCACTGCCTATGGCACACCTGTCTTTTACCAGACTGTAAGACTTTACCAATGGAAAGCAATAACCAAATGACTCTGCAGATTAAGATAGTAACCCCCAAACCCCCTTGTCAACCTAAGCTAATTCTCATCAGATTGAGCTTCACTGGGCTCTAGATCCAACTTTTGCTCCTTACATGACAGTAAGTACTGGAATGCAACCAACAGTGAAATACTCACCTCAAGTTCAGGTATGTTAAGTTGATGCACCCAAGTCGAACCTCCCGAATGTTGTTGGAAAGGGAAAGGTTGAGTGATGAGAGAAAGAGACAGGCAGCATCTCGAGGGATCTTGACTGTTTGAATGTTGGGGCAGCCCACACAGCTGAGAATCTGAAGTGCTCGTACTGATTCAGCAATTTCCCCCACCAGCATAGGGAAGAGGATCTGGTTTGGATTGTCACTATTTTCAGGGCTCACCTGGAGAGCTCCTGCGGGACTCTGTGTGTGCAATCCCAACATTGGATCTTCTGAGCTATTAACAGCCTGATTAAAAAGGCTACACTTTGATTCAGGTGAGATGGAATCATCAGTTGAGGTCAAGCTCCAGACACCTTCCTTCATTTCTTCAGTGCCCAGATTTTCATCACACATGATTTCTTGCATCATCTCAGAAGAAAGAATGGAACCAGGAGATGTGATATCCATAGGGCTTTGCTGATCAATGACAACATCTTCCATACCCATGTCTTCAGATGTTCCCAGTACTAGAGGAATAGGGGGACAAGCAAGGTGGCTCCATAGGTAGTCTGTTACGTGAGCACAGCCATTCAGACTGACTTGTGTAAGATGAGGGCAAAGTGCCAGAACTCCTTCTATTGCAGCACGACCCAGGCTTCCATAGGACATATCCAGCTCCCGCAGCTCAGAAAGTACATTGCCTCCATGTAAGGCATCAAGTGCTGTCTCACTCAGATACTTACATGCTGACAACCGTAATACCTGCAAGGCAAACACCTTTTCTAAGCGGGAAACTCTCCATTGATAAACACTTCCCCATTCTAGATATCTCATCAACTGGACTGGGAACAAGTACCACAGACTCCCTCAGGACAACTGAAATAGTAGTTACATGGACAAGAGCTTTGTCGCCTACTATACAAGACCATGGAGTTTTATTGGGTATGATAGCACTGCTTCACAGGCTTACCACCAGTATATATATCTTGGAAAAATTGACTTGGTGAGGGTTAATTCCCACTTTACATAGTCACTCTTTCATGCTGCTCAGCAAAAGGAGTGCATGAGCCAGGTATGTTGAAGTACCTTCAGATGTGGGCAAGCCTCAAAAATGGGTGAAAGGTCGATGAGGAAAGTGTAGGATAGATCCAGCATGGTTAGGTCACAGAGCTTTTTGAGCGACAGTAATCCTCGAGGCCCTACCGCATGGCAGGTAGCCAAGATCAAGGACTGTATGGCTGGGCATGCTGCTGCTGTGGCAGCCAGGCAGTCATCTCCCAGTTTGCTGAACAACAAAAAACCACTTGTAATCAGCATAGGACATGTACAGACTGCAGTGTTGAGGAGCTGCAAAAGAAACATTTAAATCGACCCAAATTCTAAGGCAGCAAGGAAATGAAAACATCATGATGACTCTCATGGAAAAACACATAAGCAAACTATGCTTCTTTAGGAGACTCTGAAATAGAGTATCTTGTCAAATGGTACCTGCAATAAGAGGCATCCAGAGACAGTAGGCGAGGGCAACAAATGGAGGCTTGGGAGAGCACACCACATCCACGTAAATCAAGGACAGTCATCTGAGCTGCCTCAATCTCCAGTTTCGTTAAGTGGGGGCATATTCCAAGATTTAAAGAGGGAAGCCCCACCTGTATGATAAAATCCAACCCATTTCCCCCACCCATGTGCCCAACCATCTGGTTAGTATAGGTGAACTTCAATGATGCATATGGGAGTGAGAAAAAAAGCATTTCAGCAAATTGAAACCAAGAAAACAACCATTAAAAAAAGAGTAAAAAGAGGTAAAAGAAAAAGAGAGCAAGAAATAGACCGGAGTAAATGTGGCATCCATGAGACGGTCACACCCTTCCAGCTGGAGGCGCTGCAGGATGGGGCAGGAGAGTGAGAGAGAGGAAATGTTGCGGCAACCTACAAGCGATAGTGTGCTGAGTGATGATGTAGAAAGATTCACACTTGTCAAGCCCTGCATACAGGATTTTGGAATTGGACCCAAATTAGTCAATACATTGGGTTGACAGTGAATGGCAGTCTAATCTAGACTACAGCTCAATTGAGAACTGACAAAAGCTAATCAGTCTGAACCCATGCTGAAACCTCTGATTTGTTCATTTGTTGTGGTCTATAGAGACTAACAAGAGTGTCACACATACATCGCAGTTATCGAGAGTCAGGCAGTTAAGCTTTGGGCAGCCACCACCATCACCGAAGACGTTGCATACTGAGTCTGTTAATGACTCGCACTCAGTAAGATCAACCTCCTGGAGCCATGGGCATTGTAATGCCATGCTCACCAGCCCGGTTTGCTGTCTCAATTGCAATTTCTGAAACAACCAGTGTCAATAATGTCATTACCACACAATGTATAATGTACAAAATCAAAACAGAAGCCATGTTGTAAATTGTACACATCTATGATATTGGAGAGAAAACTCCACTACAATACTTTGAAGGCAATATTTGTGTCAGATCCAACCAAACCAAAATAAATACAAGAAGAATGGATGCAGTCATAACATTCAAATCCTACAAACTGCAAGACAACCAACCCCAATATTGTGACCATGCACAACCAGCAAATAAATAGGCAAATATATAAATACTAGAGTAACCAGATCCTATTCCCCATGCATATGATTATTATTTTTGGTGCTAAAAAACAAAAGCATCCCATGTATATGTTGGGCTCTCACTATCTACTCTGAGACATAATAAGCTTGATGAAGTTGCAGAGAAATCTACACAACAATTAAAGATAACACGACAATGAGTGCAGTCATAACCTTATGAGAGTCGCTCACAAAGTGACAGACCATCACCTTCATCACGAACGGCAGTGATGAGCTGCCATGACTACCCACTGAGTTCATCAGCTCCCAACAGTGGGTGTAGATAAGCATATAATAATC
>Ga0116227_10002398_pt1 | contig 42739 bp, 26 predicted proteins | sample S1TSphgellanicum_FD_89693 | JGI IMG/M metagenome (GOLD analysis project Ga0116227, IMG submission 89693) | Host-associated microbial communities from peat moss isolated from Minnesota, USA - S1T2_Fb - Sphagnum magellanicum MG | ecosystem: Host-associated > Plants > Peat moss > Unclassified... | reverse complement strand
TCAGCAGCAAAAAGAAATGGACTGTCATGAACCCCATCCGGCGCCAAATGAAAAAACGCAACCCATCCAGTGGACAGAACGGCCAACTGGTGCATTGGTGGCTGTTAATTCACTCTGGCCCACATCTAATGACTTATAACCAGTGTGTGGGGGAGAAATTTTCTGTCAACTGATTATGAGCTGCCAACTTGGAAAACCACTCAATCAGAGGGGCAAATGTCTTGGTTGTCACCTGTTGGAGGTAACTTGGAGTTACAATTTTTTAAACAAATAATTTCCCTTTCTCTAGAATTTGAATCAGCTTTTTGGGCAAATGAATGGCCAGCAAGTAAATAACTCTCGGTTCTCCCCATACATCCATTATAATTTCATGAATCTTACATTTGCAAGAGCTTGATTGGGGTGGTACTAGGGTGGGCCATGTGGCATTAATTCAAAATCTTTTTGAGAGTGACCCATCCAATCATGCAAAATGAAACTTATTTGCAAATTCATGACATCAAGGTCTACCATCTAATTGTATTTATAGCAAACAACTGATGGGGTACTTACACACGTATTTGGTGCTTTTCCTTAATCCAAAGCAAATCATGACTTTCAAGTGACCTATCTACTTAGGTTGCAAATCCTTTTGTTGTGCCTGTCTCACAGTAGTGCTCCAACTCCCAAGACCAAAGTGGTTGCATATTGTAAGTAGAGTACTAGAGAGTAGAGTGCCCATGTTTGTAATGAATCATAAAATGGTGAGTGGGATTTTGTTGTGGTACGGTCATATCCAGTGTAACTGGGCAGTTATTAGAAACGGGAACAGAAGCTCTGTGGTTATCAGGGTGGTTCTTTGGATTCAGAAAAGCAGTCCTCAAAACATCATAGACCCAGTTTTGATCTATAACCAGCCATATAATTGCCAGTTCATTGCTGGTTCTTTCGTGAAAACCACAGGTTCTCAAAGGTTTTTGAAATAACTGGACCAACGGTTCTTTGATTCTGATTTTTTTTCAAAGAACTCAAGCCGGCAGTTCTCTGATCCTGAAATAGTTTCAAATCTGGAACCGACGATTCTTTAAATAAGTGCACAACACTGGTCATATCTGCCCAGCCTTGTCTTCACTGGTCATATTCTAGCAGATATTTGGTTACACGTTCATGCAGATATAATACTGCAAAACGGTTTCTCACTTACACCTGTTGATTCCCATATTCCATTTGGCAAGGAAAAAATATTTCAGATTATTCTTGCCAGCCTAATTTGGAAAAAGCTGCCAAATTCCTGATTTCACATGTGATCTTTGACCAGGGGGCGGGCGGCGGCGAGGTCGCGGATATGCATATGATCAGATCAATCATGCAAAGGTGTCCCTAATTACAAAAGCAAAGTACTCCAACAATAACAGCTTTATGAAACCGTTTGATTACCTATCATTTTCAATCCCCAAAATTTTCAGTCCCCAAAAGCAAATATAATTGTAACATTGTGATGAATTACTAGCACAACTTTCGTCTAGTCCTCTTTTCTCCAAGTCAGTACATCTTTTTGAAACCACCTGAAAAGATTTGTGCTGAAACAACCCAGATTTGATTTCTTTTAAAGCATGTAATAGTGGGTTGTCAATGAGTTCAGCCCAGTATCTTCTGGAACCTTAAGTACCTACTTAGCTGTTGATCACTTGGGGATCTGCTAGTCATGTTGTTGTGGGGTCAGGCTTGGTCCCTGGACCTCACGCCATACTTATAGAGTCTATAACACACTCCCTTTAGACATCCATGATGTCCCAATCAATTAGACCACAGCTGCAGCTTTTTATCATTCCTTCTAAGTGCCAATCATGAAACGCACTTTGACAATCCCTTCGAGTAAGTTGACCATACACAGGGACCTTGAAGGTTTTTGGCTCTACCCGTGAGGAACGGAGTTCCAGACTGTGGAGTTCCATGTTTTCATTGCGTGGGGACGACATTTTGAGAAATGATGACTAGCTCTTACTGCGAGTTAATTTCCTTGGGAACTTCATGGAACATTTGTGATTTTCATTTGGTTGAGCACATTTTGTTGAAAATTGAGAGTGTATATGAGAGTATGGAGATTAGTAAGACACATTTATAAAGAGCTAAGAGAACTCTTCCCGGGCCCCCTCCCGTTCTTAGGATATGAATATCAATGAAAGAATAGAGATTTAAATAAAACACAAATTTACAATGAGCTCTCCACCCAACCTTAGGATCACATTAATGAGAGAATAAAGATGAGTAAAACACAGATTTATGAGTGTGAGACCAAATGAATCTCTGTTTTACTCATCTTTATTCTCCCTCCACCCAATCTTAGGATCATATAATGAAAGAATAGAGATGAATAAAATAAAAATTTACAATGAGCTCCCCGCCCAACCTTAGGATCACATCAACGAGTAAACAGACATGAGTAAAACACAGATTTATGAGTGTGAAACCAAATGAATCTATGTATTACTCATCTTTATTCTCCCTCCACCCAATCTTAGGATCATATAATGAAAGAATAGAGATGAATAAAATAAAAATTTACAATGAGCTCCCCCACCCAACCTTAGGATCACATCAATGAGAAAATAGAGATGAGTAAAACACAGATTTACAACGAGTGTGAGACCACATGAATCTATGTTTTACTCATCTCTATTCGCTCATTGATCTGATCCTACGGTTCGTTGAAGAGCTTATTGTAAATAAGCTGTGTTTTACTGTTCTCTCATTGATCTGCTGCCAATTTCCAACAATTTTGAGGAATGAGTACTAGGTGTTACTGTGAACTGTGACTTCACTTCTTGGGAATTTGATGGAACAATATTTATGGATCCTAAATTTTAACAGTTGCTGGTTCGAATTTGCCATAGAGGGAAGAGCCATGAGCAGATCTGCTAGTTTCAATATAAACCAGTGATCTTCGGACATAGAACTCAACAGTAACTAGGTTCAGTGAGAAAGCCGTAGCAGATTGAACTGGACACATACACTCCCCGAGCTATCTGCAGTTACCTTATCTAGATCAGTGTGTCACTACCGCGGCTTCTTCTTTCCTGGCATGATTCCTGACTGCTTCATTAAAGGATTTCACCTCCAACTTCATCAGGCTTGATACAAATCGGCCTGCAACGTATAACACATGTATAGATCATGATCATCTAGCTTTGCTTTCTCAGCAATCCCAGGCTGGGATCACACCGAAGCCACCAGTACTGGAGTAATATTTAGTGCTTTGAGCGGATTCAATAATATTCTAGGCAACATAGAAAGCACGCACTTGGGATGATCAGTCAAAACGCAGTGAGTTTGAGTCGCTGCAGAAATAGATAGATAGATACAGCTCGATCGATTCTCGAGATTTTGGGATTTTTGGTGGCATCTTATGAAGAACTTGATTGAAGCTGTGGAGCTGGCTGCTGGAGAAGCTGCAGGGACGCATGATTGCAGGTCTTGACGTGTTGCAGGGATCAAGAGGCATGGCAGTAACTATAAGTTGGTTCTTGCTACTAGTGCTAGCCGGATTGGCATCGAATCTTCTTGTGTGTGAAATTCATGCTAAAGAGTATATTGTGGGTGGAGAGCTAGAATGGACTTTTCCACCAGCTGCTCAAAGCACTTGGTACAGTGATGTGTGGGCGAGACCCATCAACTTCGAAGTGGGCGATGTCTTAGGTGTGTTGCTCTCCAGGCCTCCTTTGATCATCAATGTTGACCATCATCTTCCCGTGACATCGTCTCATGTACTGCTGTCATGTATTATACAGTAAGGCTTCATTTCTCAGCAAGCTGCATGGCCTCTGAAATGTTAAACGTTGCGCACCCACTCTGACTAAAATTTATCTGAAGGAGATGGTGTGATAGTCTTTTTCCTAGAACAACAATCTTGAAGCTTCTGTTTATTAGGCATTATGATTTGGTTTGTGAGGTCTTGATCAATGATGTATTTTCCTTAGCTTCTTGCGTTGATCAATACTTTGATGGAATATATCTAGTTATAGGAACTAGACTTTCTTATTCATGCTTGGCCTGCATCTCGATTCTCTGCATGCATGAGCGCAGTGTTTACATATGCACGGCTCCACAATGTATGTGAACTTGGCAACGAGACCGACTACCTTGCATGTGCCCCAAATCCATTAGCTTTGTGGGACTCGGGAAGCACCAGAGTCACACTCTCCAAGGCGGGAGTGTATTATTTCATTTGCGGAAGTCTAGGCCACTGCGACCTGGGCATGAAGCTGAAGATCACTGTAGAATCAGATGCAGTAATTCCTTCACCATCACCTGCTGCTGCTTCTCCTGCTCCTGGATCATCTCATGTCCCAACTGCAGCACCCGTGCAGCAGCTAGCTCCAGCTCCCACACCTCATGTGTTTAATACTCCTACACCTGTTCAAGCTCCAACCTCCACATCTGCAGCAAACAATTCCGGATCACGAGAGCAAAGTCCTCAACCAATCTCATCCTCAAGCCCACCAGCAGATGCAACTGCTCATCAGTCCGTGACTATTATGCTTACTCTCTTTGCCTCTTCTTTACTCTTGTATTCATGCAGCCAATATGCAGCAGCTGCAAAGTCATGATATATGAGTCAAGGTGGCCATGGCTAAATAGACTGGAAAACTTAGTTCTTAATGTGTTCAGCTGCAAAAATCAAGTCACAGCTGACAACTCCATTATAACAACTGTGCGGCACAACCTGTGCACATCTCCAAAGCTTATAATAATGGTCATAGAGATGATGAGCGTGATTGCATTTCCTCTGAATTCTTCAAAGAGTTTTTCTTACCACTCGATCAGATTGTGATCAGATTTAGACCTTGAAGCAATATTCGTATTAAATTGCCTTCAGATGTGAATCTATTGTACCAGATTACTTAGACTTATTATCCCCAATTTTGTGCGTAGAAGAAACGTTGTGAAAGGCCCAATGCATAACTTGGCTATCAATTTGGGGATATGCTTGTAAACACCCAAATGTGCAATATTTCCGAAGGCTAGTTCTTGATTGAGCCTGAAGTAACTTGACAATTGTGATTGCAAAAATTCTCCAAACCTTTCAATTGTCCAAAATTCTTACGATTTGAAACAATTTCAGATACATCCTTGGAAACATAAGGTTTTTTCTTTTTTTCCTATTTTTTTTTAAGGGTTTCAAACTGGACATAAACTTTGAAGCTCACTTGAGGTGAATTTGTCTTTGGGGGAGAATGATTGCACATTTCTCTAAGGACAATGTTACTTTTAGGGTTTTTCTTTTAGGATAAGTGAGACAGAATGGTGATTGAAATTGGCACTGTAGTGGGTTGATTATTGCAATAGAACTATGGACCAGGCCCCAGTGCACCCTGTTCAATATCTTTGAACGCTTGGAAAAGCCCTCAACCACGGACTTTACTGGACTCAGGCCCACTATTTGGCACTCATGTAGGCCCTTAGTCCGGTGAAGGCCGTGGCCTTGGGCTTTACCCTACACTTGAACAAGTCACCAAAACCAGTTACATTTGCTTGAATACTTTGTGGGGTGTACAAACTGTGCAAGAAAGGAAGTTGAAGTTAACCAACCTATTGGCCATTCCAACCCACCCCAGCCACTACTAGTCAAAAGTGACAACTACAACAGTGGAAAGCAACCTTATTGGTGAAAAAACTAATTATACCTAGGCCCATTCTTTTGGAGTTTGTGAAAAGAGGATGTTTCAAGGGGGCCCTTGCTTCAAGTCAGTTCAACCCCTCTATGCTCACTAATGCAACAAAAGTAGTGGCCACCTCCACCTCATGTCTGTAATTGTGTGTCCAGTACCCTATTGGCACTTTGGAGAGTTCATAATATGTACAGAATCATTTACAGGGCCTTTTACAAGGTCCTCTCTATTAATGTATGTTTCCAAAATTGTTGAAGGAGGTACTTTACCATGTGTTATTAGAAAAGTGTGCTCTTGAGCTGAAAATATTCTCAGTTGGAAGAAAAGGAAGTCCCTGACAGAATTTTTTCTAGGGTATTTATTATTGTTGAGCTGGTAAAGGGTAATTGCAAGCTAGAATGAACCAATTTTTGATACAAGAGGTGTTTCTAATCAAAATTTCATAGGATATTTTGATTGTGATAGCAATGTGACATTGTTTGATGTTCATGTTTGAGATTAAAAATCATCATTTTCAAAAGTATTCAATAATTTTTTTCTAATACATTTCAAAATACAATGTTTGTGAAAAAAAAAATCACAAAAATACATGTTTAATTTCATCATTTTTTAAAAATTTAGCATTTTTACAAGTTCTTTAAACTTTCATGTTGATTTGAAATGGTTTGGGTATTCCTACTTTGAGTTACTTATGGCATTTATCAATTTTAGAGATTGATAATGGACTTATCATTACAAACTATGATTATGGTGAGTCTATTTACAAGTTGTTTATGTATTGTTACACATGAAGTCAAGCAAATTAGAAAGTCCTTCATTTATTAGAAAACACAAGTTTTTTAATGATAAAATTATTCCACCTAATTAGATTAGATAAGAACCATATATTTAAATCCCTTTTCATAAAATTCAAAAAGCATTTGATATAGAACACATTATCATCCAAGGGGTGCAAAAAAAATCGCCATGTTACATAAATATTAAAAAGTGGGTCATAATTCTAGCTTGCCATTATAGGTCAGCCCTTAATATCAATAATGGTATCAATAATGGTATCAACAATGGTATCAACAATGGTATCAAATACCAAACCAATCTAGTATCAAAAGTATAGATATTCCCCTTGATAATACCATTATAATCCCCATATTGAATATTAAACTTTTTGTTGAATACCATACTAATTTAATATCACGAATTCTAATGTTACTCTAATATTTGATATCAAGTTCCTTTTTCCAAGCTTGGTATCAATCCCTAATCATCTTATGGTATGCATGCTTGTGTGTGAAAGATATTATAAAGTACATTGTTTTGTTGTAAGTTGACAACTAGTATGCTTCTCCTTCAATGTGTGTTTTTTTGTGAATAATGCATTGTTTCACTTTGAATGATGATATATATGCTACAACTACTACAACAAAAGTTCATGTATATTATATAAGTCTTTCAACTTTAGACCTTCAAGGTTATGTGTTATTATTTCTCCATTGATGTCACATATATTAAGTTGACATTTGCACTAAACATGTCGAGTTATGTAGTAATATTTTGGTTATTTGGTGGTTGGTTTCATTGTCATGGGTTTTTCTTACTACCATAATGGTCATTGTGACATTGTGCATGGACATTCTTTACTTACAAGGGCATTCTTTATGTTCAATGATCTCAATGTTGGGGTTTAAATCAAACCATTTAAAGTATGAGGTGTGTCTTGTGCCACCCATGTCAAGCCTCCTCTAATAGCTAGACATAATCAAGGAAAGATATTATTTTCTATAATCCTTTACAGGGTATCACAAGCATGAACATTTTTTTCGCCTTAGTTCAATACAAATAGAAGTTACACATGTTTGGTAGAAAGGGAAGTAGAGGAAGATAATTCTTTTTACTTTAATCACTAAATAATTTTTTAGCCTTAACCCTTACAAGTTTACTTACTTGGGTCAACAACAATTCATAGTTTTTTTCATAACAAAAAGGTACTTACCAATGTCCCTTTTTGACAATCCGTGGACCTTGTATCATTTCATGTTGTGGCAATGTGATAGAGTGTAGTTTCCATCTCACTTGAGTTGTTTGTCCAATAACACAAATCCCCAACATGTTGGTTAAGGTGACAAAGTGGCATGTGTTAGTAACCATTGCACAATTTGCAACTACCATTGCCTCTTTTGAGCTCCAAATGTTGAAAACAAAGTTAGATACATTTGCATTTGTGAGAAATTTTATCAATGAAAATTTGGTGCCCTACCATTTTATAGTTGGTTTATTTGAAGCTCTTAACACTCTTTGGAGCAACACAAATTGAACAATTCAAGTATTTGTTGGTTAAATACTAACTCACCAACAAGATTATAACTTACATCAAGAACAACTAACGCACAAACTTGAGCACCCTATTGTTACTTGACCTTTATTGTGTCCTATACACCATTGTAGTTTGCTTCACCTTTTAGTGGGACTTGTTTTGGCCATGTGATGTCCAAATCATGTCAATATGCCACAAATGACAATAAGATTGGGGTTGGGATGAAGGAACTCAATTAAATGGAAGCTTAATCTACCTTATAGAAGCAATTGCATCAACCAAAACATCCAACAAGGGCATGTAGGAATGGGAAGTAATTTGAAAGGAGGTTGGTTTGAAGGCAAAAAAATTAAAAACACCTCTAAATACCAAGTTTGCTTCCAAAATTATTTTGTTTCAAGATACATTGGAATTTTCTATAGTCATTGACTTCTATCTTAGCCAACAAACTTCCAAGTTGTAAACTTCTGATACCTTTAAACTCCACATGGGCAATTATAAAAGTTGTCAATAAAACATCTTTAAGTCCTACATGGTAGCAATGCATTTTAAACTAGACCAAAAGGTGTATATGGTTATTTTTTAATGTTTAATTTGCAACTTTTTCCATTTGTACCAAATTGAAAGCTAAGTACCAAGTTTGTGTTGCATGAACCACCTTTAATATGTGAGGAATTTGACCAAAAGGTTGAAATTTTGTGTGTTAGGATCAGCCTCAAGGTCATCAATGTGTTGGATCCTTTTTTAGCTTTTGCACATGATACCTTCAACAAGCTTGCTACTACACATGTTTGTGCCTTCCAACTACATCTTAAAGGTCTTCAATGTGTCATGGAATATCCAAATAGAAATAAAACAAAGAATGTTATAGAAAAGTATGATAACAAGTTCTAGTGCCTTTGTTAATGAAGATAGCCCAATATCTACACTCTCAATGTGTAAAAAGCCTTATGATCTCTTTAACCATTGTCATTCATGATTCCTTATGAGGAGTTGAAGTTTCACCCAAAGAAGCCAATCTTTCTTTGGTGAAAACTAAAAGTTGTCAAATAATGTATTGTTGTAATGGTAGAAGGATCATGAAAAATATTTCCCTATTGTTGTATTCCTTACTTGGAAATTTTTAAGTGTTCTAGGAAACATGTGAAAGCAAGTTTCATTTTTACATGTTTTTCTCCTACAAAAGTTTGATGGAAATTTCTCCATACAAAGGACACCCACCAAATTAGACATTCTATGTTGTCATGTTTCAAATTCTTGTGTTCAACCTAATTCAGTTTTAATGTATTCAATTACGGCCTCTTTTTTGAACATCCATTGTTGATTTGATCACAAGTTCATATGTGATTCATGAATCAAAACCTTTTTTCTACTTCTAATTGGTAAGTTGCAATGCTTCATTCACTAGATTTATTCACTAGATTATTTTATTTGAAGAACAAAGAAAGAATTTACAAGTAGGATGTATTAGGATTACCATGTTTGCAACTATATGGTATATCTATTAGTACCCAAACCCTACTCAAATCTTGGATTTACATGTAATCAAGCAACAAGACCTAGAAGAGGATGTCACTATTAAAGTATATTAGAATATGATGTATTAAGATTGTCATGTTTAAAACCAATAATCTAATCCAACTTGTTGATGGACATTAAAGTAATCTATATTTATATTTTTTATTTTTTTGGGTTTTGAATATCATCTTTTTAATGCAAGTGAGGCCATTGTTTTATCCTAAGGATGCAACATTGGGCCTTTCTAAACATATAGTGGGAGTTGTGTGTGGAGACTTGCTTGCAAAATCTAGTGAGTAAAGTTCAAGCACTAGAAGGAATGTGAGTTTAATTCACTAGGAATTTCACTAACCATTTTGGTGAAATCACCACCAACTCATTAAATTAGAAATGTAGTGAATTCACCATGTCTCTTAATGATGGATGATGGGTTGGTGTGGACAAGTGAATTCACTAACATGTGATCATATAGGAAATTTAGATGTGGCAAGATAATTCATTTATATTTTTAAATTTTTAAATTTTTATCATCATTTTATTCTATTTTATTTCACATAATTTATGTATTTTATATGTTCAACATGCATAATAATTCAATATTATTTAATTATACACACATAATATTTTTATTTTTATTTTTAAAATATGTATTTGATATTACATTATGAATATTTTGTTTCCATTTTTTTTTCATAAAATAGTTTAACATTTTATCAAATGAAGACTCAAAATAAAACATAACATCTTGTCTAAACAATTGTATGTAAGAAAGTCTTATTTAATTAAATTGAATTTTGGTTTAGAAAATCATGTAATATGTTCTATTATAATTAATTGATACACTAAAATTTTATAATAAATAATATTATACATTAAAAATGAACATGTTAATTATTTTTATTTATTATTGAAATAATAGTTTTAATAATGCCAAAAATAGCCTTAGTGAAATACTAAATAATTACTAGTGATTCAAGTTTCGCTCAAGGTGATATGAAACAAAGGTATGGTGATGCAGTTCACTTTTAAGGTTCCCTAATGAATTGGGTTAATAAAATAGACCCACCTTTTGTAGGTATGAAGTAAAAAAGAATACCCTTAATGAAAAGGACATAAAGAGACAAAAATAAATTGGATGTATCAAGATTTGCCATGTATCCAGAAATTTGGTATAATTATTAATACCCAAAACTAGGAATAGATCTTGGATTACAGTTGGAAAATTTTATTTTAAAAATTTTTAAGATTGTAAAAATATTAGTTTGATGGACATTAGAATAATCCAAGTTGCTGATTTATAATAAAGTAGTTCAATTTAATTAAAATTATAATAATCCAATTGGGTTCATTCATAGTTGGGGTTCCAAACAAAAGAAAAAGGATATCATCACTTTTTTAAATCTAAATTTTACAATTAACATTTACACAAGACAAATTTAAATGGGAAAATTTGAATAATCCAAACTAAGATAATTCATGTGGTGGTAATGATTTTTCACATGTCTACATTTGTGTGCAATTAAACTTTTGTTCAAACCTAGAAATGAAAAAAATGTTTGTTCCACTTATATGTACCACTTAGTTGGGATGAAAAGACAATTGTTTGCAAAAGTTAATCATAATGGAATAACAAGGGAATGCATGATGGCTCCAATGGAAATGACCTACCAACTCATGAAAAGGGGAAGCTAACATGAAATGACAAATCCCAATGGCCCATTGTGGAGAACAATTGTTTATCCACCATATGATTGCTACTTATGCAAATAAAATTGTGTTATATAACAAGGGTAGAAAAGAGATGACACAATTCACCCTAAGTGTGGTTTGGAAGGTGGTGTAGTATTTGTGCCAATGAATACCCATATTCATCGTTCCAAGAAGACACAATAAAAGACTACATATGAAAATATTTGAAGGAATTGAAAACTAGACTTTCAAATGAAGAGGATTCAAATAGAATTAGGTTGTAGAGTGAAAATGTGCCTTAGCATTTGAAAGCCATTGATGAACATGCCATGTGGAATGTGCTCAAAAGAAAGTAAAGTTTCATAGACAATACTATTTGAAATAGTTGAAACAAGGGACTCAAGCAAGCAATTATGGTGGATGGAAACCTAAATCGTCCTAAGAGCAATTTGGCACTAAATCCTATGGCCACTCACTTTGAAGCAAACATAAAAAAGGTGGATAGGCCAGTGTCAAAGGAAAAATGCTTCAATGCCAATCAAAAAGCATGATAACATTAACAAAATAGAATCAAACTTTAGTTGTAATGTGAGATGTGCTAATAGCAAAAAAGATGGATATACAAAATGAAAAGCACATCAAGGTAAAAAAATCCAAGATCAATAATGTTAAAAAGCTAAGTGTATTTAATGAAAAGGAATTCAAGTGGGTCATAATTTGCTTTGATGTCACAAAAACTATAAGGTATTGCAATCTTTCGATATTTTAAAACGCCAAAACATTTTAAAACATTTCCACCAACCTTCCCACCTAAATATACAAATTACACAATTTTTTGTGTCAATATCTTCAAACATTCAAACCATATAACATGTGGCATTCATGTACCCACTTTGGTTTCAAATACATTAAAAAAATTTGATATTTCGTGAAGAAAAATCATATCTTTGGGTATTTAAAAAATTTGGGACTTATTTATGAACCATATGGTACAACTTTAAAAAGACTATTTCAAACATAGATAGGGCACTAAAATATATCATATTAAATACATTAGGAAGTGATTCCCCCCCCCCCTTCCCCGCCCCCCATTCACACAAAAATGAAGGTATTTTGCCATGTACATCCAATTTAACTATGTTTCTCTACTTGGCTATTTTGACAAGTCTTGTTTTTCCATTTTTTATTCATTTTTTATTAGTCAAATAAGACAACAATTTATGGGAATTTTTTTAAATATCTAATTTTCAATTTTTAAAAAAATTAATTCCCAAATAATTTATTTACATACTTACCCTATTTACTTAAATACCTACCTTAACTATATAACCTAATAATTAATGGTCAACATAATATTTATTTCTTTATTTATAACCTACCTACCTTACCTTACCTAGACTAGCTTAAGCTAGCCTAGAGGCTTAAGAAGTTTAAATAAATAAATAAAAGGCTGGGCTAAGCTAGGCACATTCAAGTAGGTTGAAAGTGTGAAAATTTGAACCCCTCACATTCACATTAAAAGTCCAAACCCTTAACCATTGCACCACTTTTTCAATAAGGGATAATTTCAATCATCACATCATTATGAACATTGTTTTCTATCCTATTTATGTGGTTTAGCCTAGCTAACCTAATTACCTAAGTACTCTAGACTACCCTAAGTTTTTTTAATCTACTTTTAAACCACTTTAAGTTCTTTTGAGGCTATTCTAGGCTAATTTGCCCTATGTTATTTTAAATTTTTTAGGTTGTTTTAAATTTAACCTTAGGTTAGTATTCCACCTAAGCTATTTTTTGGCTATTTTAAACTAATTCCTTTTAGGGTATTTTAGGTTATTCTATTCTATTTTATTTTATTTTAAGTTATATTTAAATATTCCACCCTAGGCTATTTTTGGTTATTTTATATTATTCTATCATAAAGTATTCTACCTTGGGCTATTATTCACATTTTTTGGTTATTTTACCCTAAATCATTTTTATTATTCTAGGCTATTTTATGCTATTTTATACTATTTCACCCTATGTTACTTTAAATTATTTTAGGCTATTTTATCATAGGTTATACTAAATTATTTTATGTTAAACTACTTTTAGTTATTCTACTTTAAATTATTTTTAATTATTTTTGGTTCTTTAAAGCCATTTTACCTTAAACTATTTTTTTTATTCTACCTTATACTATTTTAGGTTATTTAACCTTAAGTTATTTAGGTTATTTTAAATTATTCCATTATGTAATATTTTATGTTATTTTACAACTAAATTATTTTAGTATATTCAAATTTATTTTAATTTATTATACAAACTAAATTTTTTTAAATTATTAAATACCATAAACTATTATAACCTATTTAAGGTTATTTTATACTAAGTTATTCCAAGCTATTTATTTTAAGTGTTTTTTACTTTGGGTCATTTTAGGCAATTCTAGGTTATTTTAGCCTAGTTTATTAATAGGCTAGGATAGCCTAGAATAATCTAAGGTAAAATAATCGAAAATAAAATAACCTACAATAGGCCAAAAAATAATGGCCTTTCAAATGACCTTGAATAACCTAGGGTAAATAACCTAAGGCTAATGACTAAATTTTTTTGGATCTTTATTGTTTATTGTTTATTTTATGTAATGTAAAGCATCATGGGAATGCCAAAGCAAGCTTAACATTATATGTTTCAACTTCAGAGGCAAAAAAACAACATAGAAGAAGCACACAACATGTCAAAATCACATAGTGTGTTTTTTAAGAAAATGGTCATTTATTTATAAACCACATATCTTCTTTGTTTTTTGTCCATTTTCAATAATCTAAAATGTTATGGGTGCACCAAGTTAAGATCTACATTAACAAATGAGCTCTAGAGGTGAAAAAACGATATAAAAAAGTCATGAAGAAGACAAATGTGTTGAATCTTAAAGTGTGAATTAAATCGGTGACCAAACATTGACCCTATTTCCTTTTAACAACCATGTCTTCTTTATTTGTGTCATTTTTAGTAATATAAATGGTTGTGGGTGTGCCAAGTCAAGGTTTAAAAAAACCCTTTTGCACTTGAAAGGCAACTTGGGACAACTTATTAATATTTGAAGCTCTTCGAGAACTTAACTATTGGCTCACTACCCTACCTTGTAATAGTTGTAAATGAATTGTAAGTTCTAGAATGCAACCAATTTTTAAATCCCATATTGTTTGTCTTACCTTTCAAGTTTGTAAAATAGAAAACTAAGTAGGTGCATTCACAATTGGTGTACCAAAAAGGAATCATTAATATTTAAAGGATTACAAAGGACAACTTTGGATTTTTTTTTATCTTACATTATTATAGTTGTAGTGGATTGTTGTATGCCAATAGATAAAATGATGTCTTGTAAAATTAATAAAAATATTTTAAAACAATTTGGATACTATGTAAATGTCATTTTGAGTTCTATAAACTTAACTATATCAAATGTTTAAATTACCTTTTTTTTTAAGGAATCAAAAGGAATGCATAAATTCATACAAATTTATTTCAAACTTTTTGTATAACAAAAAATTTCCCCCTTCTATGAAAGTACAATGTGTTCATTGGATGAACTTAATAAAAAACTAAACCATACAAAAATTTCAAAGTTTTGAAATTTTTTTTAAAAGGGTGCAAGGGACTTTTTTTTAAACCATTTGACAAAAATATGTTCAATGGGTTCAAAATTTCTAACGTTATGTGTAGGGCATATATAAAGGAAACAATCTTGCCAAAAAACATGTTTAGTTGTCCATTGAAACTCATTGTGGGATTTTCTGGGATTTTTTACGTTTTTGGCTATAAATCAAAATATTGATACACAATTATGTGTGAATATGAAAACTCACCACTGTCACATGAATGATTTGAAATTAAACTATTCAATGTTTCTCACTTAATTATTTTTTAAGTAAATGTTATTTACAAAAAATAGCCCCACAAAAATACTATAATTTTTTTTTCTTTTTTTGGAACCCCAACCGTGAATAAACCCAAGTGCACAAAGAGTCTTAAAAAATTAATGACATTTGGAATAGTCCAATAAAAAAAGGTTTGTCCTTAAAGGTTAAACCCAAAATAAAATAAGATTATCCCAAATGACCTACCTACTTACCTAACTTAGGAAATATAAGTAGTAAATCCTACTTATTTTAAACCTACCTACCTATTGACCTAAGTGCCACATGTCAACATCTATTCAACCTTAAGTTGAATTAATTAATAAAAATTAATAAAAATATTAAATATTGAAATGAATTTAAAATTTCCACATGTCCTTTAATGATTTGTTAGCACATCATTACAACGTCAACACATTGTTGCCTATGTAGTTGAATAATAGTTGTAACATATGGCATAATAATTATAAATTTACAATGTAATTGCAACTTAGTGGCATAATAGTTGCAATGATTTAATTGCAACATAGTTACACAAGTTGTATATGTATACAATTTCATATATGGTGAATTGTGTCATTACAACTTTTGTAACCCGTTTGATAACATTCAAATTGTAAAAATACGATGAGTGGAAAATGGTCATTGCAACTCAAAATTGCAACTAAAACCCACTTGCAAGCTTAGTTGCAAAACACCTATTTTTTCATAGTGACATTTTTGTTTATTTGTCCCTTTTGACTAATTATATGACATGACACTTGGTCAAAAATGTCGCCTTAATCAAAATAACCAACCAAAAGAAACATGTGTCTTTCATACCTCATGCCTTTAGTTAAAGTGGAGATCCCCTTTATTCAATGTGAACATTTTAATGAAGTTGAAGCTTTTGGAAAACCATGATTCTTACAATGATTATCAGACATTTAACATTACCTTATGTGGTATTTTTTTCAAAAATTATTTTTAAAACTACAATGTATAATATGTTTGAAACACCCAAACAAACCATAACCCAAGTAAACAAATATATTAAATTTTTTGCAACTGTAATTAGAAATCCACGTCCCATCTGAACTTTATGTGGTTTTACATTTGTTCCTCAACTATTTTTATGGGATTTCCATGCACCTTTAATGCATAAAGTTTGTAAATAAAGTTGTAAATTGAAACATGTGTGTGTACTTGGCCTTTGTAAAGTATTCACTTCATTAATTGTCTCCATTTCTATTTCAAACCACCAATATTCCATTCATCCCGTACCCAATAACCAATGCATGCATCTTGTTGTAAGCCTTCACAACAATTTGGTTTGCGCTTGGAGCTAATTTCCTTCTTCCAATAAATTTTCATTATAGATATTTTTTCCCCTATGTATTTAGGGTTGTGCAATAGGTATTCAAAGGAGGTGTCATTGTGGCCAAAATGTTGTTTCTAGTTTTGGTAAATCTTGAAATGTTGCAAGATGATAATGTCATGGAAAGACATGGGATATATAATGTGGATATGGATGAATAGCCCTTGGTGATCAAGAATGGTCTCGTATTGTTCATTGAATCCATGTTTTTCCCCCCATTAAACTAGCTTTTATGGGACAAATTATTTCAAGTCTTCCAAATTTTAACAAGTGTCTTATCAATAACCATGATGCATGATCCTTAAAATTTAGGTAGGACACCAACCAAAATAGCTCATTACTTTTGTGATGGCCATTAAATCTTATGGCCATTGGCATGTTGAATGCATGATGTTATGAAAACATCATCACAAATTGCAAATCTTGCCCAATTTCACATGAAGGAAATTAATATGGATGTGTTATCATGTTTCAAGTAGAGTATAAAACTCAAAAAATGTTGTTAAGGCATTAGTTTTGGGGGATGGCTAACAACAATTCAAACTTCATTAATTGAATGTGCATGAGATGTGATTACGTGCACAATTAAGCCATAAAGTTGTTCTATCCAAAGATGTTTGGAGTTTTTAGATCAAGAAAGATGCTAAGGATCTTCAAGAGGCAAAATTATGAAATAGGAATTGGTGTCCAAATATTGAAAACATGTAAAGGATGTAAGGTTGTCAAACTTAATGGTGGATTGAAGATGCTTAAGGTGCTTGAAAGTTGCTAAATTGAGGTAATAGTTTTTAGAGAAAACACTAATGCAAAACCTTGAATGTGGGTAAATGACTAATTTGTCATTCCTATAGGTTATTAAATAATGACAAAGGAACACAAAATGAGATGTATGTAATCTCAAAAATACAAAACAAGGTTGATCAGCTTGCATCTCAAATGATCACTATTTGTATAAACACAACATGATCTAGACCATGTTGCCACTTGTTGCACCACACAAGCTATTAGAATCTTTGCACCATGATGTAAATTTTGATTGTATGGTGTATGGAGAGATTTTTTTTGACAATTTTGAGTTGTTAGAGATGTCCAAAAATGAATAAATTGATATGAACATGGTTTTCGAAACATACAAAAGACCTTAAATTGAATGTTAGAAGTTATTACAAAAAAATAAGAATTTCTAAAAAATCTTGAGCTACCTATTTTGAAGATAGGCAACATATATTTATATATGCATGTTGTAGGAAAAAAAACAAGTAGATTACATCAAATCTTGAGGTGATGGAAACTATTGTCACAACTTTGAACATTCAAAATATGGTATAGGATTAACTTGCTAAAGGTTCCTAAAAAGATGCAAAAGTTTAAAAAGAACCTTACAAAACTATTTTGAACTTGTGCTATTAAGAACAAGCAATTGTTTGATGAGCTACCAATTGATCTATTGAAAAATGCATGATTGTGACAAAATTGACTATCTCAACGAAAAATTTGATGTAGATGGAAAGTAACAAGACTAGGCGATGAAGGATCATTGTTTGCATTGCTAGAGATGCATTGTTGAAGGCATTTGATGCAAGTGACATTAGAGATGAAGCAATGTGGGAGAAGCTTCAAAATTTGATTGATTAACTTAAATTCACTGGTTCTACAAGCATAAAGGTGATGCAATCTTTGCCAAAAGAAAAAATTGTGTAAGGAGACAATGTGATTGTTGCAACAACAACGAAATGAGGGAGTTAACTCCTCCAATGCACTGCTATGGGCAATGGCCACAACTTGATTGTGTCAAGTTGTGGTGATGCAACAAAAGATCCATATCAATCTCAATTTTCTACATTTGAACCCCAATTGTCAAGACTTTTGTAGTTTTCCTCAAACTAGTTGCAACAATGAAATACAAGGTGTGAAACTAGGCAACACATTATGAATAACTTTAATGCATTAAAAAGAATACAAGCAAGAAATACCAAGTTTTGAATCTGTAATCAAACTTTCAAACCCAATTTGAGTTTTACCAACATGGTCAACGTTTAATCTAGGTTCAAACCTCAATTTTCAGTTTGATCAACATGATGCAATTTAAGGCTTTTAAGGTTTCAACAGAAATTCCAAAAATTTCCAAACATATTCAATTAAGAGAATGTGTGTGTGTGTGTGTGTGTGTGGTGTTGCATGAGTCAAAAAAACAAACATAATCATTTGAAACCTAACATATAAACATCAGACAAACAGTAATTGCTCACAAAACCTAAATTTTTTAACCTATAAACATCATACTTGTCATATAGGAGTCTTAGGTGGGCTGACAAAGAACAAGAAAGAATGTAGGTGTGCTCATGAAATTATTTGAAGGAAGGTGAGTATGTTCAAGAAGCAGATCTGTAAACATATCATGTATATATTTCGAGGTAGCATAATGTGTCATGTTCCTTTACCTGTTATATATCTTGTCACATGTGAGTTGCATTTTTGGATTCTTGGAAAAGATTTTGAACTAATGTTGGATCTAAGTATAGACCAGCACTATTATTAGTTGGAACTTGATGTTCACAGTTTTGAATTCGTGGGCAGAAATTTGAGCATGAAATCAACTTCTTTAGCATTCCCTGTAGGGAAAAGAATGGATACCTCTACCAAATTGCAAGGAAATTGTGGTAACAATATTTCATTCTTTTGTTTTAAATTTCCCATTGTGAAATAGGAAGATCTCTGTATTTCCCCATTGTCAAAACAAGCCATTTCATGTTTGCATAAGGGAAATTCAAGTTTTTCTAGATGGTTCCACAAAAAATCCTAAAAACGTTTGTTGTGTATTCACTCCACAAATATGTCAAGCCCATTCAATATGGTATCAGTTGCAAGCTTCATTCCTTCACAAAACAGAGAATAAACATGCAACCATGTTCAATTAGGTAGTTGGACTGGTTGGAAAGACTGTGACGTCCAGAACTGCGTTCTCCCAAAATTCTTAGCAAAGCCTGTTTTTATAGATGCTGAGAAAGAGCTCAGAAAAGAAACCCCTAAACCAAAAAGCCTTGCAAAGAAATTCTACCCAACATACATACCAAGATACAAAGAATCTGTTCAAAAGGTACCTGAAATATACACAAATTCTTATTTAGATGCTAAGATCTCTGTGGTAAGCCACATTTTTCTAAACTAGAGCAAAAATTCTAACCCCGGCTAATTAGATCTTCCAAACCCTTGAAGCTAAGGCTAGGAGTGAAGCAATAATATTTATACATAAACCTTCCAACGGTGATCGTGGATGCAAACTAAGATTCTTAAATATTGAGTTGTTGTGGCGTAGAAAGCGCAGTTCAAGTTGATGAAAACATTCGCTGGAAAGTGGCTGGAACAGTAAGTGGCCCCAACAGTTAGTATACAATAATTGATGAGGAGTTTGGATGCAGACTGAGTAACTTGATTGCCAGATTTACAGTGCAGTATTGAGCCGTGCAGCTCGGTTCTCGCGGACTACGGCACGTTTTCTGTACGCTACATCGTTTGCACGAGCAATCTTTTGGTTTTTCCTCTCTGCCATCACAGAGAAAATGCTGGTAAGAAGAAGTAATGTAGAAGAAAAAGAACTGCCTGTATCTGCACTATGAAGTAGAAAAATCTAGAGAACCTGCAAATTCAGATCAAGAGTACAACAAAAGACTGCAGATGTCACCAAACATTCCCTGACTGAATTGACCAAAACCCGGCGAAATGCAAAGAAGAAATAAGTTATTTTGTACAGCTTTGTTAACATTTCATCACTAGTCTCTTTCTATCTATTAGGCTGCTGTGACGATAATCCCAGCAGCCTAACTGAAAACCACTGACACAGGGTCTTGTTTCTTGCTACAAGGACAGTTGCTTTCCATTGCAGAGCTGCAAGTGTGGTGAAAATATGTAATTAATCATGTTAGGAACTCTGCGAACACATGTTATCATGAAAGAAAAGAACAGTCAGTGAATGATGAATCAGAGTTTGACACACAGCTCCTGCAATACGTCAATGCTTAAGCTGTGAGATGACTGTGACCACAGCTAGTCGGAAAAACATAATGGAAAGCTGCCGTCGTGATCACAGCATCTGTGATCACAGCAGCGTAATGGAAAAATGTCCTAGTTTAGGTAAACTAATATTATACACCTGAGTTCAAGGAAAATTAACTGCAAATTATACAGCTAGTTCGAAGTTGTCGAACTTCACAACTTAGTTACTAACCTGTTGCAGCAGCTTTGGTATTCACTGCCGACTCCTTGGCGGCTGCTCTGCGGATAGGATGGATAGGATGCGCCACAGTGTAGAGGGCCAAACCCATGTTAGCCCTCAAGTGTGCCAGCTTCTCACTGATCTTAGCTCCAGCCACGGACATTCTTCTCCCACTGGCTGCCCTCATATCCGTGAATTTCGTCTTCGGACCCCCAGCAAGCTTGTTCCCAGCCACAGCGGCACCAGCATTTCTTCTCCCCCATCTGGAGCGCGTGGGTCCAACTCGACTGGTACCAGTACCAGTTCCATAGCCCGTCCTCGTCCCAGTAGCAGCTGGACCATTAACTCCAGTGCCGTAGCCAGTAGCACCCACCGGTGCAGCAGCACTCCCGCCTACCCCAGTAGCCGCAGTTCTTCTTCCGAAGGCCATCGCCTAAACTTAGATCAGAAGATCGGCTAAATTCCGATAACCACCGAATTAGAAAGAAATGCTCAAGCTCAAAGCTGGCGTTACAAGAAGGTGCAGACAATGCCGGAGAGTGAATATCAAAAAGAAGGAAGCGAAGAGGAAGAAGAAGATTGCTCCTAATTGTTAGTAGCTAAATGCAACAATTTCAGTCGAGAGGTTTGAGAAAATCGCGAGTGTATCCGTGTTTTCATATTCCACTTCTCGCGTCTTCCTTCTATATAGCCCTACTTTCGCCAGTGGGAGCTCGCCGCCCGATTGCCGAGGTATCTGGAACACGTGTCGACGGCCAAGATCAAGAGACCAACTCACACGGATTGGTGGCTCAGACTAGACTACCGGCGGCTTGACGCATGGAGGGTCTGTCATGTGGCATCTCTTCATTCGTAAAAGAAACTGGAGGAAAGAGATGGAATCTACTTAATTAAGGAATTTAGTTAATAAAAACAAATGAAAAGAATTAAATTTCGTTAGTTTTGGTTTAGGTGGCGACCCGGGGGGTACGGAGAAGTGCCACGTCTGCACGTTCATGGGTAGATAATTAGCTGGACTATCGGACGGCCCAGGTGGACAGGTGTCCCTATATTGTGGTCCATATGTGCCAGGTGTGGCAGCCGTAGTGGAGAAAGAGTTCTAGAGCTTATCCTTTAAGTAAGAAGGAAACGAGTCCTTGTTTGGGTGTCTTCTGGGGGGAGGAAATAATTTCGAGTCAGGCAATGCCCTCGCAGTGGGGATATTTCCAAAGTAAGCACCCCGCCGGAGGTGGAGCCAAGGCACAAGTATTTCAGGGACGTCCTCAGGTGGGCATGCACTTTGGGAGTGCCCAGCTCCGAGGCCACTAACTAACCAGGAAGGGGGAAAAAAACAATCTCGTGCGATACTTGATGATTAATGCAAGGAAAAAAAGTGAAATGCCCACCGGAGCAGGCCATTTTCAAAGTAAGCACCCACCTATGGCGGAGCTAATGGGCACTTACTTTCAGAATGCCCTGCTCTGAGGCTGTTAACTGACATAAACACTGGCAGTTGAAAAACAAATTCGATTCCCTGTAATACCTGCCGGGTATCACGGGAAATAATGAAATGCCCATAGGAGCCAGCATTCTGCTTTTGAAAAATGCCCCCCCACCCCCCCCCCCCACCCTCCCCTCCCCTCCCCTCCCAACTTTTCAAAGGAAAAATTCCACTTGGCAACGTGCCCTCCAAATGCACTAGAAATTTCCTGCGGGTGGTTTAGGTCACCATGGGTTAGGGTTGGAAGGGTAGGCCCCCATTTCAAACTGATGGGTCAATTTTCAAAAAGTTTCTTTTAAGTGCTGTAAAGTGTACCATTAAAACAGGTCAAAACTAATTTTCTCAAATCTAACCTTTGTAGCACCATCCATCCTGTCTAGCAGTGTTTTGTTTTCTGGTTTCCTCCAAAAAATTTATGTAGCCAAATTGGTGGTCATCCCTAATATATTATTTAGGCAAATCTGGATATAAAAAGTATGAAAGTAAGAAAGCAAACGGTCTTCTGTATTTTTGGCTACAAACAGGAACTCCATATAGAATCTGGCAATCATTCCAAAAAAAGAAATTATTTCAATATTCAGCCAACTAGAAAACTCAAAAAAACCTTGTTTTTCACCATTTAGCAGAAAAAAAAAACCCCCCAACCAACAAATTTTTCACCCCAAAAAAAAGAGAAAAACACTGTTTCTACCTGTTGTGTTCATGACCAAGATTATTTGGGGATATAAGGAAAAGATTAATCTATTGAAATGAAAGATTCAATTGATGGCGATGAAACTGTGATAAACTTTATTAAACAAAGCACCCAGCAAAGGGGGCAGGGAAGTACAAAGAGAGATGACCCAAGTCCAAGCCAAAAGCACACAAACCCAAAGGGGGTCACCAGGGCCAAAGGAACAAAGTATGTTCCAGAGCTCCCACCAGTCACAAGAAGCATATCATATCATAAAAAGAAAGGGAAGAGAAACCTGAAAATGTATTGTGTCCCTGAGTTTATTAAAACAACAGGAAATTGAACACATTCATGAATTGTGTGACACACCACTATTAGATGGTGATCCCTTTAAAAATACATGGCAAAAACTTCACTAGAAATCATTCATGTTATAAACCCAGCTTAAGAAAGTGAAAATGAGTGAGATTTCAGTCAAACGAGCTAAAACCATGTTAGACAATCGAAAATTTGTTAATTGTGTCAAACGTATTTATGTAATGTAATTTTAATGTCATATTGATCAAAGAAATTTATGTTAAATGATTTATATGAATGTTAAAAAATTCAAAAAATATATTTAATTTAATAAATTGAGTTTTGATATTTTTTTAAAAGGACTTTTGAACTTTAACACCAAAAATCAGTTTTATAAAGCCTTAGGCTAAAGACTATTTAAATAACAAAATTTTGATGAGAAAAAAATGGAAATGATGATCACTTATCATCCACATACAAAAAGCACTCATAATTTAAAAATTATGATATTTGAAACTTTTTGAAATTCAAAATATAATCTCAAAAATCAATTGCTAAATGTAAATGGGTAGTAATGTGTATGACATATAAATAAAGTTGTGACTTCTTATACAAAAAACTAAGCTTAAATTAATTATCATATTTCATCATGATTTGAAATTATAATCATTTTTTCAAAAAGAAACATAAAATCTGACAAAATTTGTAAACTTTTAAACAATTCATGTTCATTCAAAATGAGTGAAGAAAAATAATGTAGTTTATTGGGGTAATTGTATTTTTTTTAAAACATGTTCTAAAAAAAATTAAATTAAATTCATTTTATGAAAAATTCAAAATGTTCATAAAAAGCCCATTTGTAGTTGGGTCCTTTACCACCATTGGTTCATTTAATTGTGATTGTACCAAACTGGTTTTTAATGTGCAATATGAAAAACAAAAATATCATGCTCAAACCAAAAAAATTACAAAGAAAGACTAAAATGTGTATCCTTCAATTAAAGAAAAGCCATGTAAATAAATCCTTCAGGACACCACTTATAGACAAATAAATTGAAAAACTGTAAACTAAAAAGGCCACCATTAATACATAAACAAATATAAGATCATAAACTAAAAAGGTGTCATTTGTCACAAATTGGCTAATGATGGAGGTGCATAGGCTATGATGTGCGGAAGAAATGAATAATGTTTCCCAAATACAACAAAACGTTAAAAAATCGTAATGTCATGTGCACATTAGATGACAATGTACATTCTATGGATAATAAAAAAATAAGCATCATGAGAATTAAAGAAGATTGTTACTAACGAACTATAATGACCTAAGCACAAAAAATAAAAAGGAAGTTGAAATGAGACTGAAAACAAGCATAAGTCTCTATAACATGAAGAATGAAATCGTCTTTTGATGCACACTCAATGTATGATCATGTTTTCTCTTGAACAACAACTAGCATTACATGTGTTGTTGTGAATGATACACATTATACCATATTCAGGCAAGTTGAATCAACTATGACAATGTGTGCTAAGGTTCAAAAGCCATCTCTAATAATAAAAATATTGATTTGTCACTAAGTATGATAGGGGAAAGGTGAGAAACCACTCTCCAAAACAATAATTACAAAAATATATTGAAGCATATCCTATGTTGTAATTAGTGTTGAACAAACCTCTATAAACATTATTGGTAACTTCCTAAATGGTAGCTTCCTAACTTCTTCTTAAACAATTTGAAATGACAAATTACAAATGAAATGTGCCATAATGACATCATCCAACATAAATCAGCTATTAAGAGCCTTGGAATTAAATATTGAAATAAGATATTTCATCTAATTCATGTAACTCAAGTTGTTACTCTTGAATGAAATGCATTCATGTACATTCATTTTCATCTATGAGGATGAAAAGCATTCATGAGCATTCTAATTCATCCATATGAACATTATTCATGATCATTCTGCCATGCTTTGAAACTTAATCACATTTTCAAGTTGAATGATAAACTTCTTCAAAAAAAAACAAACTACAAAAGATCATGAGGATTTAGTGATATTAGAGTTGAAAGATGATTTGTAGAACTTCAGGTGGCAGTCCTATAGCACTTTAAATCGTTTTAAATGAATTTTAAAATAAGAAAGTTATGAGGTTTGAAAGTAGGAGGGGTCAAAATGAGAAAAAATGAAAAAAAAAAAAGTATTTTGAAAGTCAAAAAAACGTATTTTCTTTAGTGCTCTTTTTTGGCTGGTCCTTGGGCTTTGCAGTTCAAAGATGATTTATAATGGAGAAGAATTGAGAAAGATCTGCCAACGTGTTTGGTCATAGGCAAAATGGAGAAGAATTTCGAAAGATCTGCCAAAGTGTTTGGATATATGCAGGAGATTGGTGATGGGCCAGTTTACCCTAGTGCGCTAAGATCCATGTTGAATTTCATGTTAAATGTAGTTGAATTGTACTTAGGAAAAGCTTGTACCACTGGTGGGAAGGTCTTCTACCCTGATATACCCATGCATACATAACAGATTTAATACATAATCTAGTAGGCTGGTAATATTTTAGACTTACCATGTCTATATTCTACTCAATTAGTATATATTTGAGGTTTAAGCTTACTGAAGTAGGGTATTTGTTTTGAAACAGGTAAAAACAGTGTATATGCCAAAACCATTGTATGACATTTATGCACTTCCATCCTTTGTAATGCAATGTGGTTATAATGGATTTGTTTGAATTATTGTGACTAAATATATTTTTTTTGAAATTTAATTTATGTTCATAAAATCAGATACCTTGAACAATTTTACCATATGCTTTTGGAACCCTTTTAAATTTTACAACCATTTGCCATTATAAAACCGTTGTGATTATATTTCAAGACTATTGATTGGTTTCATTCTATTTTCATTATTTTTTTTGTACTTACCTGCACTTTGTTTGAATCTTTAAACTTATATATTTTTACCCAACTGACTTTTTTCAAACTTTTATATTTATTCTTACTCAATCAATATATTAAAATCAATATCCCCACTCACCACGAGTTTGTACAACGGGTACAGAACTTAAAATGTGATTTCTTTTACATCTATCATCAGATTTGCTTCAAAGTTGAAATATTCTTTAAAATACCTTTTTCCATACACACATCAAGCTTTAGCATAACCACTCTAATAAATGAGCAAAAGTCAAGATCCATTCTTTTATAGAAGTGAAAAACCAAATCCTATTATTTGAAATTGAACCTTTTGTGTGATAGTAAAGAAAATTGATAATCGTTTACATGAATGTGTACCTCTTTGCTTGTGCATATTAAGTTAAAAGGGTAAAAAGTTCCAATCATTCCCCATAAATTATTATAATGAACATTGGACACATGGAAGGGGGATGCTTCACATAATTGCATTCCTCTTAATCAAGGGTCATGTTACTGCAAATGTTAAAAATTCACTTGACCAAAGAATTAAGAATTCTTTCTTTGGCAATAACAAAATAAGCATGGTCAAATTTACAAGTTGTCCTGCTACCAATCTAGATTGATATGGATAATAAATTTTCCTTGTAACCTTGCAGAAAAAAACTTCCCATCAAAACATCCCTCAAGAAATGCGATCATTAAGACTCACCATGCAAGATCCAGACCAGCCACCACCAAAGGTTTCAGTCCTGCAATTGATGCAGGCCTCATTGTCAGGTTTCAAAATAGGAAAGGAAAAGAGGTTGACAATTCATTGGATTTTCACATCCTTTCCTGAGTTCAAAGCCTGACCCCCTCCTGCACATTAGATTGATGATACCTGCAGGGTCATGAAGGTTGCACATATTTCCAAGGACACAAGAACAACTCATAAGGCATTCAATACATAAGTACCATGAAGCAAAGTGCCCAACAGAGTTCAATTATGGCAACCCCTTCAGTTCTATAAGACTATCCCTGCATCATACAAAACAACATATCTATGAGTCAGCATCATGCACAAGTTAGAACAGGAAAAAGGAGAAAATCCCAGGAGTAAATTTTAGAATGTCTGTAGTTTCTGGCATCTTTTCTGCCAGATTCAGTTTCCAGGTGCAGTAATACGCCAAACCCAGATTTGTGTCAGAGCACTTATTGGTGGTTAGCTCAAGTTGACATATTGGGGACTGAGGCAACAGAGACCTTCTACTCAAGAATGGCTGCTGCTGCATCTATCCCACACAGCACAGAAAAGTCTGTGGTCCAACGTTGTAATTGAGGGAGGTACTACAGGAGGGAAGAAAAAATAAGAGAAATGATACAGCCAAATTGAAGCCCCTAGACCTCAGGCTTGCAGTACTTGGCAGTGCACAATATGCGACTTTAACCGATTCCGGCCAGCAAGATTGGACCATAGATTGGTCACAAAGGACTTGAACTGGCCTTTTCCTGAAATAGTTTCCCACAACTGCCCCTGTTTCTCAGGAATGTCTGCATTCACCACATCAACGAGGGTAATACTCATGTTGTTTCTGATAATGCAAAGTTTGCCACCCAAGGGCACCATTGCAACAGCTTCCATAGCTCGAGAGCCTCCCAGGTGAAGTTTACTATCTACTGACAGGCTCCAAGCATCAGTGTCACTGTCATACATCCGCAATTTACAACCATCACGGCAATCAAGTGCATACAGGTTGCCTTGGAGTTCAACACAGGGATTACGCCAACCATCCACCATTCCATTGACAACAGGGGACCAATTATTAGTGGCTGGCACATAAACCTCACTCATGACCTGGCGGTGTGCTCCTAGGCCCTTGAGAAACCACCTGCCACAAATTTCAAACAAACTCAAATGTTTCTGCACCTAGCATATGACATAGGATTAAGTTATCAAAATTATTGCCCCAACCACAGTGCATGGGTGATGAAAAATCTGATGATGAAGATTCATAGCAATCAGAGAGAGTGACTGTCTATTAAGAGAAAACCTCAGTTGAGACAGATAATCAGACACCTACATGAATTGTCATAAATTGTTTCCTGTAATTACTCCAGAGCATACTTCACACCCTGGAAAACCATCAGGCAGCTGAAATAATCTGACTAGAGAATGGCAACAGATAACAAACCAGTAGGAAACACAAAACTGACCTGCCACCAAACACAACTCCAATAAAAGGCACCATAGCTGTGCTCATATCAGAGATATAAGACCACTTGTTTTTGTTTGGGTCATACATCTCAGCAGACCGCAAGGACCTCTGGACACCCTCACATTCCCCACCGGCCACAAAGAGGCAATTGTTGATGACACAGAAGCCAAAGAAATGGCGCCGCCGCTGCATGTCTTTTGCTCGGTGCCATTTATTTGTTCGAGCACTGTAATACACCACTCGTCGCATCGATCCCTTCACTGGATCCTTGCCACCAAAGAGGTACAGATGGCAACCACTGAGTACTGCACACCCAAAGCCAAGAGCATCGGAGTACTCAACTGGCACAGGTGGCAATGGCTGCCAAAGCTGGTACCTGGATCCACAGTTCGCCACTATGAGATATGTACTGGTGAGCCAGACTGAAAAGAAAACCACAAAAGTCTGTCATGAGGATGAAGCCAGAAAGTGCACACATAGAGCATAAGCATTGAGCCTGAGGTGAAACATGTGCCATGGGTCCAATGCCCTTTTATGGCTGAAGACCACCCCTCCATGGAACACCACCCAGCACATTGCTTTGTGGCATGCCAAACACCAAGGCCATTCATTGCAAGTAGGTCAAGCAAGGGTTCAGGTTGAAAGATCTCAGTCCATGGTGCACTACTTTGAGCGGGCTTCATAAGTCAAAATTCTGCAGCAGAATGCCTCACTTGATCGAGAACATATTTCAATCTGAGCTGAGAAGACTGACCAGGGAAAACCAGGGCAAACTTCTGCTGTTCTTGAAAAAAAAAACCTTCAGGAAATGCAAGCAAAGATAGACCCTAAATGTACCTCGGATCAAATGCATGCCAAGAGATGCGGCCTTCCCGGTCACGCTTGATGACATAAACCCACTCCTCTGCCTTGCCCAGATTGCGGCGGAGGTGATAGTAATAGTTGCCAGCAAGAAGACGATACCATCTTTTACAGACCACCCGAAGCTTTCTGTGATAAAATCGAGGTACACGAATCAAACATGCTATGGCAAGATCATCTGGAAGACCCGGTAGAAGCTCCGAAGGGATGGGCCGTTCACCTCTTGTTGGCTTCTTAGGAAGAACAATAGCAGGCTTGATGTCAGGTCGAACACAGTGACCTACTGTGCGTCCGGGCACAAATCTCCTTCCTCCTACCGAGATGCCAGCATCAACCCCTCCACAAAAGCAGGCTGCAGTCTCAACCTGCGGAGTAACACTAAAAGAGAGTGTCTGAGCAGATAATAAGTAAGATGTCACTCTCTGTTTCCTTTCACATCTCCTAGGATGGCGTACAAACCCTGAAGAAATTTTTCTATCGATGCCATGTTCTTTTCACTCGCCTTTCCATGCGAACAACATCACAGACCTTCTAATTCTGAAACCCTAGGAAAACGCCTGCGGCCGCTGGCATGTCCAAAAAAATAGGCATGAGATTATTGTCTCTTCCTTACCTGAGGGACAGGATGAATACTCCGATGCATTGCAGACGCAGTGACGTGCTTCGTCTAGCAGCATACTTCCTCGACTCTTTCTTCATAAGGCAGTCAACAATAGAAGTGAAAACCTAACACCTCAGAGCGCAACTCATCTGGCCAAGGGTCCTCCCCCGACATATCGTTCCTCAACCGAAACAAAAAAGGGTTCCTACTCTCCGCCGCAGTTCGAAACCTCTGCTGTCACATCAATCGGCGACGACAAGCATGGCGAAAACCTCCCCCAAGAAGGCACTGAACAATAAATGGCTCAATCTCTGAACCTCATTCCGGCTCCTACAATACCACTGGCAATCGCAATAGCGAGACGACGAAGAAAGACATCATCATAGGCTGGATCGGATATGCAGAAGAAACGGATCTCAGAAACGAAAAACACAGGAAAAAAAGCTTTAGGTTTTGCTCGGTTCTCAAACAACCATCGCTCTATTGGCCGGTTTTCTTGGCAGTTTTTGGAGACTAGAAAAGGCAGTCCGCATATGCGAATTTGATGCTGGTGCAAAGGAGAGGAAAGGCAGCTCAAAGAAGACAGAAAATGCCGGAGCAGGAAGGAGGGGACGAAGACGATAATGGCTTTTGTCGATGGAGGAGCTTGGTGAAGCTCCGCTGCTACTGTTTCTCGAGCTCGCGACGTCTGCGGCTAAGGCACTCCATGGCCGCGCGTAGACAGACAAAAGAGCTGGGGGCTGGCTGGGTTCGAAGCTTCGCCGACGATCGGACATCAGGTCAGTGTTTTTTTCTCTTTTTTCCAATTTTGTGATGTTGCTCAAGTGGCGATCATCCATAAGACCATTTAGCCAGATTTGGCGATAAGAGAATATGAAAGTTTCAAAAAAATTATTATCATTTTATAATCTTTTGGCTACCTTTTGGAACCTTAGGATAGAATCTGGCAATTTTGTTTTCAAAATTAGATTTCTTTCGAAATTTGGCGACTAAAAAAGTCCAAACACTAAAATTTCTCCAATTTGAAAGACATTGGCCATTTGGCGAAATTAACCCCAAAAAAAAAAAACATTGCATCAGGTAGGCTCTCCTACATCAATGCTTTCATTTTTCCAATTTTGTGATGTAGTGAAAGTGGTGATCATCAGAGCGAGATTTAACCAAATTTGGTTAGAAGCTTAAATATGGAAGTAAACTTTTTTTAAAACATCCTTCTATATTTTTGACTACCTAGTTGAACCATATGTAGGAATCCGTCGATTTTTCTTAAATTTTTGTTGAATTATGGCTATTGAAAATCTCAAAAAGCACTTAATTTTATTACCCATTCGATTTTTTTATTTCGAATTTTGGCTACATATAGACAGCATTAAAAAGGGTGCTCTGTATCTGCAGGTTTTTATTATTTTTATTGTACCTACCTAATGTACCACGACGACAGGAGTGTCGGGCGGTTATTAGAACCCAGAACAGACACCCCCCCCCTGGGAGGTTATCAGGGCGGTTCTAGGGACTCATAAACCCAGTTCTTGAAATGTCGACACACCCAGTTCCGGTGAACCACCGGTCCCAAATTTTCTGGAATTTCAAATAACCAGCCAATAAAAACTGCCAGTTTATTGTTGGTTCATTTATGACAACTGTCGGTTCTTTAAGGGTTTTTTTTAAATAAAAGCCAGGAGCAGCGATTCTTTGAAAAAAAAAAAAAATCTTTTTTTTCCCCCAAGTAACCCGAAGTTTTTCAATGGTTCTGTCATTCGGAAATAATTAGAAAACGGAAACCCACAATTCTTTAGAAATTCAAATAACCGCAAAATACTGGTCAGCAGCTTCATCTCCTTTTTAGTTTGGTAGCAATTTTTTAACTAGTTTTTTTAATTACTGTTTACACAAGTTTTTAAAACATGTCGTCATTTAATGCTAAATCCCTCTTGGGATGCCTAGCCAATGAGACAACATCCGAAATTTGGGAAAAAACAAAAACAAACAAACTCATTGGTTTCAAATATGAAATTTTTTTAACATTTTTCTTTAAAAAATTTGTGGGTTTAGGCATGCAGTTGACTTAGGTGGTCACATTTAATTGGTGATCCAGTGCTAATAACAAGATAAAAAATGGGCTTTGGGCTATGCAAAAATAGATAGAACAAAATCCGGTCTGAAACCAAACCCACGTGGGAAATTTATTTTTTTTAACCCAAAACTGGGGGGTCTGCCATACATGGACTGATTTCAATAAAGCCCACAGCCACTGGCTTTTACTGTGCGAGGAAGAATTACATGCAATAAGATACCCTCCAATGACACTACAAAATTTGGATGATGTCTTTACTAATGTTAGGTGGTGGGCACACTAATTTCAATATTTCATGTGGGTAAAGGTAATGGAAATTTCAAAAGTATATACCTATTAGCCAGTGAAGACTAAAAAAAAAAATTGCAAACAACTTTCAAAGCTCTCTACTTAATGGGGAGGGGATGATACATTTCTCATGAGTTCAATGGTGTTTGTGTAAAGCATGGAATCTTGCATGAACTCATCACCTCATATACTATGTAGCAAAGCATAGTATACAAAGAAATTAATTGGGCCTTACTCAAAAATGTTAAGTGTACACTCAAATTAGCACAACTTCCAAAAGCATTTTGGACAAATGCTATCTATCTACTACCTATATAATATGCAAAATCATTAGGTATGACTTATTTGTACCTAATGTTACTCCTTTTTAAATGTGATATGGTCAACTTTTCCTTTACATAATTATTGGGTAGGGAGACCATGTTCAAATAAAGCTCACTTATAAAATGTTGTATGATAAGGGGTTGAAGACAAGTCTTTTAGGTTGTGATGTTTTGGACAAAACAACATCCAATTGCTTTGCATGGGGACAGTCAATCTATCAATATCATAACAAGGCGTGTGTCACAGTGTGGCCTTGCAAGTTTAGATGCACATTGTAGTAATGAATTGGAATTCACCTTTTTTTTGTGTACATGTTCATAGCTCTTCCAATATGACTTTGTGTTTATCAGAAATTTTTTTTTCAAGTGTGAAGATGTGATCATTTATGTAGAGCAATAAAGAATATTGGATATTGTAAGAAACTAAAAAAGAGATGTGAATGTCATTTGTAGCGATCAACATGTGCAACTAAGGACATTGCTTGAGTGTTTAGATATGATTATATGAATTTTCATTGAATATTAGATATAACTACAATTTTTAATATGAGATAGAACCTTATCAAGATAAACATGCACCTCAAATGTGGTACATGTGATTCTATTGGAGATATCATAATAGAAAACATATTTAGGAAAAATGAACCCTCTTTTTAAATACTTATGATAATAATCTCGAATTGGAATCCCTTGTAAAATCACCACATATTAATTTTCAAAAAATGGCAACCATTTCTATGGGAATGGCCATCATTCTTGTAGAAAACATTATTCTTTAAATAGCATTACTATTGTTATTCTTATTAACATAAAGATTGTGACCTAAACTTCACCATTATATCCTTGTGAAATGTGAAATTCCAAAAAAATACATACCAAATATGTAAAGCTTGTCTAAAATCTTATAGTCATTTAAAATATCTAATTTTCAGATACTTATAATAACAAGTTTGAAACAAATTTAATAGGTTGTTTGTTTGTTTGTTTTATCTAAGAAAAAACTAATGTTGCCTAGTTATAGAATTTTAGACCTATCCATAGGATATGAATAAGAAAAAAAATTTAATTCGTCTTAATATAAGGATATGCACCCAAATATCCCATCAAAATTTCTTTATACTACTAATTATGCATTCATGAAAAAAAATCATTCATTGCTAGATATGCATTTATTGATTTTCAAAATTATAATAACTTGCATATATTTATAGCAATAAATAATCAACAAGTTGAACATGTCAATTTATTTGCAAACATAAAAACATAAAAACATGTAAAGTAACTTACAAGGGTGTTCAACCCCAATTTTTTACAAAACTATGCACATTGTATTGCAAATTACTTTTAAAAAAAACAACAACACCCATACAAACAACAAACCACCCCAACCCCACAAAATAGAAGCCCAAGAAACCAAAACCCTCTAACAACTTGTTGAGCTTAAAAAACTAGTCCATAAATTGCCAAACCTAACACATCAAACAGAAAATAGAAGTCGTTTGGATAGTTTAGATAGTTGAAACTTGCAGCTCCTCGAAGTATTCAACTTTTTCGATCAATTCATAATTATTTTCAATTAAACCAACTTTACCTTTCAAATAATCTTTCAAGTCTGCATATGGTGTGCAATTCAAGCACAGGTCGTCAAGCCAATTGTTGATGATAGTGATAATTTAGTCCAAATTTTGAACTTGAAAATGGCAACACCTTAAAGTTGTCAAAATACCACCCAAGATGAACATTTTTTCAATCTCAATTTCAAACCCCAAAATCCCAAACCTCATTTGGCAAAAAAAAAATTTATTAGAAGACCTTGTTTTGATGGGAGTTTTGAGTTTCCAAAGTTGCAACCCATTATCTATGCATGCCATTTCCCACTCCTACTTCCCTTTCCCTAATTTATTTGTCCATGTAATTGTGTTCTACAATCCATGACACACTCCCAAACTCTTTGGTAAACTCAACTAAGAGTCTAAATGTGAAAATAGTGGAAGGATAATGAGTTGGGGCACGTTTTTTAGTTCACAACACTTTGGGGGTAGAAGGGTGCGTTGGAGCTCCGGGGACTAGGAAGAGTGACAAGTAAGTCAATTACTCACACAAACTTACATAAACCAAACAACACGTTTGTTAGTGCATAATTAAGACATTTTTGGTGCATGGACAAGCCACGGGCAAACACGAACTCACAAGACTCGCCATGGCCCAGACTTGAAGGAAGCCATCACCTTCCCCCTTATAGTATTTTTTGTGCCTGGCCACAAGGCCAGCACCCAAATGTCATTTTGTCCTGGGATTCCCACATTGGAATCCCCACGTTGGAATCCCAAAATTCCCAAAATTCCCAAAATTGGGACTCCCGCAACTTTGGAGGCCCATAACTTCTTCTATAGACCTTTGATTGAGATGAAATCTAAAGCAAAGTTGTAACCCTTGTCAAGAGCTTTCCAACAATATGTGGAACGCCACCTTCACATAAGGAAATTAGAGTGATTGGGAGTCAAAGGGGGACTTTGACTCCCGACCCTTCTTTTGGCCATAACTCGTGTTTTAAGAACTCAAATGGGTCATGCGAACCTATTTTAAATATTTAAGTTCCAAGAACTTTCTAATGATACAAGGAACTTCTCAATCCAGTGAGTTTTGACCCCTGTGATCGCCCTTTGAAAATTCGAGAATCCATTGGGACTTCAATTCACAAAATGGGAGCTCACTTGGGAGCACACTCTCTTGCATTCTGGGAGCATGAAATGTGACTCCTGGGCTCACTCTTAGCCCGCACCTTTGTAAACCCTTGCTTTGGTTGCGAACCCAAGGCTACACTTACAACAATCCAACCTGAGCATCTTTCACACTCATCAAAGTCAATCTTGTATAAATCTTAACATCATTTGTTATGTGTTGGCAAGTTTTAAACATGACATGCCCAAAACAAGTACCCTCATACACCCGTAACATTTTCAAATGCTCAAATCAACAATAGATCACAATGTCATAACTAACTTTCAAGATTAGGCAACACATGCAAATCCATGGTCTTTTGGACCATTTCAAGCAACACATGTTCCATGAGATTTTAACAAGAAGGAAAATTGACACAAGGACATTAACAAAAAACTAACCTTTATAGCCAGATGTTTTTACATGTTAACAAATGTTTATATCTTTTACAAATGTAAATAACCAAATCTTCTAAAAATCATTGTTATATTTTTTCACCATGCTTGTAAAGATTTATTTAGCCAAAAATCATTATTCCTCACCTATGATTCAAAACAAAACATTTAGTCTTTTAAGGCATACAAATACACATTAGATTATTTAGGCATACAATATAATGTGAATTTGTCGCAATCATAAACACATCATGTTCATTATTTGCACTTTACATTCACCTTTTGTATTTTTCATTCAATGTTTTCACATCTCATGTCACTAAAGCAACCTTGATAATGACACCACTATTGTTGTCCTCAACCTTCAATCTCAAGTCCTAAACTTTATACCCTAAAAATCAATCAATATTGCATCATTTGACCTAAACCCTAACCCTAAAAAGATGATCCATGTCCAAACCATATATGAATATGATAATCATAGTTGTCACCATCCATCACCAAATATGCATATATTACTTGCAACATCCATAACCCACTTTAAATTGTTATGAATATGATAAGGATATAATAAATTAATGTCCCATCTAGATATGAGTAAGATAAAAATATAAACCTATTACAAACGTACCAGTTATGGATAGGGTCGGTTATAAAAATTGAGTTAGAATCCAATGAGCCATTATATATATTAATAACTAAGAAAAAATCTATAATTGGCCAACACTATAAAAAACCTTTGTATTTGTGTGAAGTTTGAAATAAAAATTTGACCTAAATTGAAAACCAATTTGTGAGTGATAATAATGGGAAAGCTTAATTAGATTTCTTAACAAAAGGTGGTTGGATGTAACATTTATTCCAACAATGATGATTCATTAAAACTAGTTTAGGTAAAACAACTTTAATACCAATAAGTCATCATTTTGAATGAATTGTCCTTTGGTCAATGGGTTTTAGTTAAATGAGACATCTAATGAAATTGAACATAAGAAATTGACATCATTAACCAAAATGGTTAATGGGTTTTAGTCAAGTTGAACATTTAATCAAGTTGAACATAAAAAATTAACATCATTAATCAACTATGACCAATGTTTATAGTCAAATGGGACATCTTATGTTAAGTAATGGGTTAGCCCATTGTACATAAGTATTACGTACCTACCTCCTACCTCCCACCTATAATTTTATAACCTACTTACGTACCTACCTACCTAAATGTATTACCCACCTACCCACCTACCTAAAGGGTGTATGCATTATCTAGTGGTTCATTTTAAATAGATACAACATTCACAAGAATCATAAGCAAGTTTTTATAAATGATCCATATGAATATTTAAGATTTTGTTAGTGTAATCTTTGACTATTAAAGTTTTAGTCCCTTATGAAACCTCTTAAAACTAAATACATCCATATTGAAAATGTTATTATTAACTGGTATGGTGAAATCACTTTCAAAATCCTAAAAAAAAACACTCATAAAATTCATAAGAATAAAAGCCCATTTAGATATTTCAATCATGTACCCATTGGGCACAAAAAAATAGACAAATGAAAAGAAAAATTCATTTCAAAACAACCTTTGAAAACAAAGTCCAATTATGCCTTTTCAAATGTTCATAAATACCATTTGGTTAAGGTTTCACAAAAAAAGAAATCACATTAACTTTATGATTTCATTCTTCAACCCATGTTGAGTCACTATAAACAATTCGGAGTGGGATTCAATATGAATTCTTGAATTTTTTAACAATCTAGCTAATTGATTAGTCCTTTTTTTTTTTTTTCAAAAGTCCATTATTAATAATGATTTCATTATTTTCAAAAAATAACTATGCAAATGTCTTTATAATCAATTTTAATTTAGAATGAATAATCATTTAATGAATTTCAAGTTTAATTATTTACCATAAGCATTTAAACATAAAACACCTTCCAGAAATTATTACTATGACTCTAAAAGTGCGCCACCATACATTGCATTCACCCTAAATGTACTTACTACCTACCTACCTACCTAACAACCCACCCATCTATCCACTTACTTACCTACCTCTTACAATGTACCTACCTACGCATCTCATAGTCTTGTAGTGATGTGTCAAAATAACATGTGAAATAAAAAATTTGACAAAAATTATACACCTTTTGATGGTGTGGTCCATTGGTTAAAGACTTGATTTATCATTGGGGAGATCAATAGTTCAATTTCTAATACTTGTAACTTGTGTACATGCTTAGAGGGCTAAGGTAAATAGGTTAGGCTAGGGAAAGTATGTTATCACCTACCTATTTAAAATTTTACAACCTACCTACCACAATAATAATAATAATAATAATAATTTTTAAATAAATTATGTAAATATGGAAATAAGTTTGATTAGTCAAATGGTCCATTGTTCAAAATGACCTGTTAAATGATACATTATTTTGCTAATAAAAAAACCACCCAATCACAATGGACATGTCAAAATTGATTTTTCTAAAATGATGGAATGGTATTTTTGGCACTTATCCAAAGTGGAACACATATTTAATTAATTATAAACTTTACAAAAGTCTAGAAATACCAACAAATGATTTACACCGTGCAAATAATGTGATTTTCAACTACAAATATGACTTAGTGGCCACCAAGTTGTTCACCACAACAAAAGATTTCAATAAAGCAACAAAAAACATATAGGTCAAACATCAAAATTACACCTTGTGGCCACCAAATTTTAACCATAAAATAATCTAAAACAAGTAATAAAATAAATCTTTACGTCCATCATCAAATTACACCTTGTAGCCACCAGCTTTTAACCATTAAAAAAATCTAGAACAAGTAATAAAATACATCTTTACATCCATCATCAAATTACACCTTGTGGCCACTGGATCTTAACCATAGCAGAAAAATTAAAACAAGTAGCAAAATGCATCTTTGCATCCATCATCAAATTACACCTTGTGGCCATTAGGGTTTTGACCACAACCAAAAATAAAATGGAGTCATTAACATAAGAAAATTAACACAAATCAACAAAATTTATTGAAAATTTAAAATACAATTTCAAGTTTGAACCAAGTTAATGCCCAACTTGTTGATAATTCTTACTACAAATGAAATTGAAAATATAAGAGACTCCAACAAACATATTAATGGAATAATTAAAACATATTTGTGACATAAAAATTGAACCTACTTACCAACTATAATATTATCATATATGAAATACTTTAAGTAACCCTAAAACAATGCAAATCTTAAGACTAAGGTCAATTCCTCTTCATCTTTGGACTTTTGTGATGGTCCATGGTCAAATATGCAATTATATTTGCATTATCTTGAAATAAGAATCCTAATGGCAAACATTGATTTCTCCCTTTCAGAACTACAAACGTCGTCACAAAATTTGCAAACAACAAACACAACTAGCTATGAACAAAACTCAGTGCCAACAAAAGAAAACATATAACATAATTTTTTTAACATATAAAATAAGAAATGACCTTAAAGATAAAAAATGAAAACAAATGAAACGATTCAAAGTGCATACCCAAAGATGGTTAGGCATTAACATGATTGCCATTGTCACATTTCATATATTGCATTAACTAAGAATAATTTCATGAAGAAGAATTTAAATGAAATTTAAACTACTTAACCAAAACATCATAATGATTTTGAATTGTGCTTGTCGAAAGCAATTTAATTAAGGCTAGCCACAAATGAGATGCTAAGTCCAACAATTGCACTTTATTATTTGGTAACAACTCACCTTTGAAGGACTCTAGAAAAAGACCATTCCATTTCGAATTTCAAAGTGTTTTACTGGGTTCATTGTCAACCAAAAATGTTTAATCTTCCTTCCCATAAGGTAACCCATGGCAACCATAGTACACATGCTTTAAATCCTTCAAATAATAATAGGACCCAAGAGAAATTTGACCAAAAGTCTTCGAACATTATTCACATCTCTAAATAAAAACAAATTGATTGATGAATATAGCTGGAATCAACATTGGAGATACCTCAAGCACATCCTCCAGTTTCATACAAGACCAAATTGCGATGTAAAACTTTTCAATTGCATGAGCAAAAAAATGCTTCACTCCAATTCTCACTTCGACTTTAATCTTGTCAATATTTCTTCCAAACACTCGAGCATTCACTTATAAAATAGCAAATTGAAGGAAATAGCAGAGTACACCATTCACACTTTAAATTAGTAATTTTTTGGGCCCTAAAGGCCTCGAGTGTAGACGTGAACACAAATATACACCTTTGCTCACTTGGGCTTGATGTGAACGAATCTTGAATTACAAAAAAACTAAAACATGCCCTAATTAAATGCACATAACACAAAATATTAGGGTGTTATGCACACCTTCAAAATTCAACTCATGATCAAATAACAATGTCCAATCAAAAATATTGTTGTCATGTTATACAACATGTTGAACTACCCCGAATTTAAAAAAATATTTCAAGAAAACATCACATGTGGGCACTAGGTGACATTACAACATATTAAACAAGACAATGACAAAAAGCTAGAACTAAACACATGCAACAAGTCCCTAACAACCATTAGGCCAATTCTAACAAACCCTAATAGCCACCAGGCCAGATCCAACAAGACCTTGACGGCCATTAGGCCTATTCCAACAAGACCTTAGTGACCACCATGCCAATTCCAACGAGACTTTAGTGACCACCATGCCAGTTCCAACAAGACCCTAGCAACCACTAAGCTTATTCAACAAAACCATGGCGGCCACCGGGCCAGTTCTAATAAAACCCTAGTGGCCACCATGTAATATATCTTGAAGTCCTCTAATTTATTACCATGAAACTAAATATGCACAATTTATAACACAAGAACTAATAATACCTAATTTACATTTAGTATCAATCAAATAAATAGACAACAACCCAAAAAAATTCAACATTGCATAGGACATAATAAATAGAGAACTAATTAAAATATTTCACCTCTTTTTGTTTGTAGGTTTAAATTTCATCTTGTTACAAAAAATATCATTACATTTGGAAGAGCAAGGTTTAGCCAATTTTTCATATTGAAGGTTAGAAGCAAGAATGTGTCTAATCCTCTCAAAAGGATTAGACTTTACAAATTTACAGATATACATTCCGAAGGAGAACGGTTCTGAACAAGTATTCACCGTCTGTTTGGGACCCATAAAACCTTTCCAAAAAAATGGCATCAAAGGGAGGATTAAATAAACTCTTGTAAGGCATGTCATCTATAAGCAATGTATTTTCATAGTTCGTACTAGGAAAAACACTAAAAAATGCGTTTAGGTTTTTATGGAAAATAGGTTTTTTGGGCTTTCCAGGGAGGAAATGCTCATTTTTTAAGCATAACATTTGGTTTACTATTCTTGAAGATTCGAGGTGAAAACCAATTCTCTCCCTGATTATTTCCAAGTGACTAGAGAAATTTCTTTTCATTATAGAAAACCATATGTACATAGTGAATTTTGTTGCATAACTAGAGAGGAACTCTTTCAACCCAAGTCACAAAATCATTGGCCAAGATCTAGTTGGACCCTCCCCTATCACTACTAGTATTCCATTCAAATCAAAAATCAAATGGTATTCATTCACCTAGAAATTTTTTCAACAACCAAGATGTTGCAATTTCATGTGATCCTTGTTTGGAATGTGGATCATACGTAAATGTGTCCTTAACATTGAAAAATTTTGTGCAAACGACTACATCATCTAGTCCTATCATCTAGTTTTCTAGTGACGGGGACAGACACTGGACCTATGAGTTCACCAAATGCACGCATTCATAAGAAAACCTTCACATTGAAATAATAAAGAAGATTATTTTGGCAAATTATGGATTACTTTGAACTTTCAATGGTATTAGACAAATATTCATGGCAAATTGATGACTACTTTGAACTCTCAAAAATATTGGACAAACATTCGTAGTGGCATGAAGTTCAAACTCTCAACTTCCTATTATCAAGTTCAATTATCTTCAATTGTATTTCAGTAGTGTATTTATATTTGCTAGCACTCCAATAGCAATAAAGTAACTTCACACATCACAAAACTAATAAGATTGTTTCAAAAAATTTAAAATAAAAAAGGTAGCATTACCATTTCTCAACTCTAAAAGTACAAATTTTCAAACATTTTTCTTCTTTAGCTAAACTACCTTCAAGACAAAAAAAACATGCAAAGGACTCACCTCCAAATTGTCGTTATGGCAAAAATGAATTTCCATTTCTTGACCTCCAAAATGATACAAGGGATCTTCCATCAAGGAAGCCCCTACATCTTGGATACAAGGAATTGTGCGGCCATTCGTTAAATTTGTAGCCGCAATAATTACCTTCTCTTCACGAACACTAGTGCAATCACCTTTTGATTCATTCTTAGAATTCCCTGAATTAAAACAAGAGACATCAAACACAATTTTAAAATTGAATTGAATTCAACATACATCTCACAATGCATTGAGTAGAAAGATTCAAAAGAGCTCACAATTACCGTGAAAGGAAATTTTTTTGTCTAAAATTCTATGCCTTGAGGTCTATGAGGTCTTGAATATATTTACATTACACTTGTGCAGTACAAATTCCAAACCATTTACACACAAAAGTTGAAACAAATAAAATTTTAATGCACAATTTTACATATCATAGAAAACATCATAATTGATCATGACTAAACAATGAAAATACTAAAATAGGGCAGAAGAAATATTTACAAAAAGACATTGCATTAATTTTAACCTATTCATATAACCTAAAATATTACATAGTATTAAATAGATGGTCGTTGATATCTCAAAGGAATAGTCTGACATGCTATTATCGACAAGCCTAGCAACAACAACCTTTAATGATTCCTTATTTAATGTGATTCACGCATAAGAATTGGGAGAGCTATGCCTAGTGGTTGCCAAGCATTTAAAGACATGTATCTTGTCATATGTTACACAAGAATGCCTAATGGCCACCATGCGTTTAACGACATTGTATCTATCATGGTGGCCGCCTTAAGTTTACACCTATGCATTCATCAAACTAGTTATCGATAAACTTGGTGACCACTAGGTGTGTAATGACATTCACATTCAATGGTTAAGCCTAAAGGCCACCAAGCATGCATGGGCAAAAGAAATTATATTCACGCCTTATTGAAATACTAGTGTTAACCTGGTGCATAATACCCCCCCCCCTGGCGAACAAAACCCATAAAAAAAAAAAAAAACAAAGGTCCAGGCAGTTT
>Ga0116227_10002397_pt1 | contig 42744 bp, 18 predicted proteins | sample S1TSphgellanicum_FD_89693 | JGI IMG/M metagenome (GOLD analysis project Ga0116227, IMG submission 89693) | Host-associated microbial communities from peat moss isolated from Minnesota, USA - S1T2_Fb - Sphagnum magellanicum MG | ecosystem: Host-associated > Plants > Peat moss > Unclassified... | reverse complement strand
CTTTTAGTGGGGCAGGGTGTCACATAAAATGTACCACATCAAGTTGCAAGTGAAATAAAGGCTTAAGAACTTCCAAAAGATTGTATCACGAGAATAATGTATAAATGCAAATAGGGTTGTCAAATTTGTCATGGGACAAATGGAACTTCTTGTGTAAGCCCAAATCAAAATTGAACTCCTATTTTGGGGTGGAGAAAAATCTTGACCTTAAAAGAGGAGGCAAGCAAGGTGAGCTTGCGGGGACATGCATAAGCCTTAAATGCATCCCAAAGGGTTGGTTGGTAGTGGCAACTAACGTGGGAAGTCATGACCCCGATTGTGTATTTTATCATGTAGTTTGGGATTTGGGTTTTCGCAAAACCTAAATGTCGTTTCTCGTACTTTGATAAACAAACCTTTTAATCAAGGCTTGATTGTTGTGATCAAGGCACAAGGTTGGGAAAAGAGTCGTGTCAATAGCTTAGGTCAAGATTAGACTTGACTCGAGTCCTCATGAGGGGAAGGTTGAAAGAATGGCCTCCCAAATGAGGGCTCCGTCAATTAGGCTAGTTTAGTCTTTTGATGAAGCAAGAGTTAAGGGTTTTCTATGAGATGCCCTTGGACTTGCCAAGAAAGTGTTGGAAACTTGGGGACGCCTAAGTTAGCTTGAAGCAAGGTTCGGTCGCAAAAGTCGGCATTTAATGGCCAAAGATCCAAAGAAGGCGATTGCAATTACGAAAGGAAATTTCTAAGTGTCAATGAAGACATTGACCTTTTTCTTCTAGTGGGGGAAAGTGTCGCAACCCCACTTTGAGGGAAGTGTGAGGTCGGCACTCACACTCCCGAAAATGGGACTTGGGAGTCTCGGGACTCCCGAAAACTCAGAGCACGATTGCAAGGGTCAAAACACCTCACATTATATTGTTGAAAAGGTCTTGAAGTGTAGATGTTCAAAATGGCCTCGCATGAACCATTTGGACATCTACAGCACAAGTTATGGGCGAAAGAAGGGCCGGGAGTCAAATTGGCAGTTTGACTCCTGACCACTAAAAGTCAGGAATCAACCCAATTCCGGTGCATGCAGGTGAAGTGCAACACACCGTTGGAAAGCTCTCAAGGAGAGCTACAACTTTGATTTGAACTTTGTCCTGATCCGAGTTCGGGGCAAGAAGTTATGAACGCCCAAAGTCCCGGGAGTCCAAATCGAGATAGTTTCGGGACTCCACTTTGGGAATCCCGGGAAAAAGAGCCATTTGGATGCAAGTGCGGTAGAAATCTGCAGAGAATACAATATGGGGGAAGGTGGTGGCTTCCCCCGAGTCCGGGCCGTGGTGAGTCAAGTGAATCCAAGGTTGCCCGGGGCTTGTCCCAACACTTAAAATGTGCAGAATGAATTCTAATCAACTTATTGGTTGGATTTGGATGCATGATGATGCGCTCCCAAGTCCCTTGCTAGACCCACTTGCAGAATGAGTTCTAACCAACTTCTAAGTGCGTTCAATTGCGGAAAGTTGGGACTTGAGGTTTGCTCCCGACTTCCAACATTAAAAGGGGGTAAAGGGGCATGTTAGAAGTCCCAGGATTAGATTAGGAAGAGGGACAAGTATTATCTCACTCGAATTTGCATCCAAAACCAACCACAAGAGGGTTAGTTCACATTCGAGAACACCCTTGGGTGTTGGGACAAGCCACGAGCATTTGGACTCACTTGACTCACCACGGCCCGGACTCGGGGGAAACCACCACCTTCCCCCATATAGTAATCTTTGCGACTCTTTGTCGCACCTACATCCAAATGGTTCTTTTTCTCGGGACTCCCAAAGTGGAGTCCCGAAACTGTCCCGGTTTGGACTCTCGAGATTTTGGACGCTCATAACTCCTCGCCCCAAACTCAGATTAGGACGAGGTCTAAACCAAAGTTGTAGCTCTCCTCGAGAGCATTTCAACTCCATGTCACACTCCTTCAGCAGACGTCAGAAGAGGTCGATTCCTAACTTTTAGTGGTCGGGAGTCAAACTGCCAGTTTGACTCCCAACCCTTCTTTTGCCCATAACTTGGGTTGTAGATGTCCAAATGGCACATGCGAGGCCATTTTGGGCATCTACACTTCAAGAACTTTCCATTGATATAAAGAACACTTCAATGCAAGGTGTTTTGACCCTTGAACTAGAGCTTTGATTTTTTGGGAATCTCGGAGGACTCTAACTTCCCATTTTTGGGGGTGTGAGTTTCATCCTCACACTTATCCCAAAGTGGGGTTGTGACACATGACCAATAACTAAGTAAGCTTGTCCCTTTTCCTAGTCTAATCTCGGAGCTTTCAACACACCCCTTTCACCCCTTTAGTGCTAGAAGTTGGGAACGTGCCCCGAGTCCCTCGTACTTCCGCAACTTGAGTGACTTAGCCCCAACTTGGGGCTAACTAGGGACTTGGGAGTGCGTCACCTAGTTTAATAAAAAATAGCCAAATATAATTTAATATAATGAAATTTAGCCTAATATAGCCAAGTATAGCCTAATTTAGTCAAGTATAATTTAGTATAACCAAATATAGCCAAATATAGTTTAGTTTAGCCAAGTATAACTAAGGTTAACTTAATAGCCTACTTTTGCCAAATTTGACTGAATATAATATAGTTTAACCAAATATAATTTAGTATAGGCAAGTTTAACTTAACATGGTCAAGTATAGCCAAGTTTAACTAAAATAATTTACTTTTGTCAAATTTGTTCTAATATAGTTTAGTTTAACCAAGTAGAACCAAGTTTAACGTAATATAGCCAAGTATAGTCAAATATAATTAAGTGTAACCTAAATAACCTACTTTTGCCAAGTGTAGCCTAATATAACTTAATATAACCTAGTTTAGCTTAAGTAGCCCCAAGGTAGACTAGGTTGCCTAGGTTTAGCCTAGGAAGACCTAGATTTGCTTAAATAGCCTATGGAGGCTTAGGCTAGATGTTGGTTGGCTTAGGTTAGACTAAGGAGGCATAGGCTAAATTAGGCTAAAAAAACTTATTCTTTATATGTTTGTGATACTTTCATTTATTGTATATAAAATGTGGTGGTGTAATGGCAAAGGGCTTTGCCCCTCAAAGTGGAGGTTGAGGGGTTCAAGTCCTCCTACCTTCATCCTTTTTAGGTTCGTAGGGGAATATTACCCTAGTCTAAGCTAGGGTGTTTAAGTTTACTTTAGCCCAAGGTGCTTAGCCTAAATTACTTAAGATGTTTAATCCATATTTTAGCCTAGGCAACCAAACATATTTATTTTAGGATAGGTGGCCTAGCCTAAGTTAGCCTAGGTAGGCCACATGGTGCAATTTGTTAAACTTGGAGCTTGCCATGTGTCAACATTTTAGTGATAAAAAATTTAGGTGTCCTTAGGTTTTCACATTTTAGTCATAAAAGTAGTTATAAATGACCATGCCATGTAGTAACATATATGCCATTAGACATTTTAGTCATAAAAACTGTAGATGTAAATGATTATGCCATGTAAGTTGGATGTTAGTTGGAAGAAAAGTGGGTGTAACCGCATTTTCATGCAATTATTATTTAAACTTGGTGCCAAATGAAATTTTATGTGATTTGTCCAATGTGACTAAAGGAATTTGTATTCATGTGTGTCATGTATGACTAAAAAATAAAAATAATAAAAGAAACCAGTCATGAATATGTAAATTCATGAATATGTTGATGTGTTTCATGGTGAATCTAATTGGGATTCATTGTGAATGGGTTGTTTGTTTGATTTGACAATTTGAATGACCAATGTAGACAATGCAATTGGCTTTAAAGTGTTTATTTACCATCTCACAATCTTGAAAACCATGAGTACCCATCCCATATTAAAGATATTTCCACTTTGATACATGTTTATGGGGAATATCGTAATTAAAAAAAAATTTCAAAAAAATTGTTTTTGGGCCATTTCACAACTTAATATAAAATGGCTTGCTTGGAAAAAAACATAGAAGAAGGTTGAAGGTAAATAACATTTGAAGGTCAATTTGTAAGTAAGGAGGTAGGTCTAGCAAAAGGGTCCATTCATAGTAAAAGGAGCCAAATCACTTGTTGATTGTAGTGAAAATTGCACTTCTACTACTTTAAAAAATCACCAATAATTATATATAATGAATTATTTGTTCATGTTTTGGGGTTTTGCTTGTTTATTCATGAAATTGATATCCTACAATTTTGGAGTCATTTCATTATGTTATTAGAGTCCTTTATCATACACAAAACACTTGTTGATAGGGTTTTTTTAAGGATTATAAAATTTGAATGTGTTTTTTGTTATTCAAACATTCATCAAATGTTCTCAATTTTATTATGGGCTTTAATATATTTCATGAGAAGGGCCACATGTGTTTATATTTTTAAATGCACATGTATTCAATTCTTTGAACGAATGTTGTTAATTTTGATTTTGAATGTCCTTAATGGTTAAAAAGGTTCAAAATTTGTAATCATGGTTGAAAACAAAAGTGTACATTTGACTATAATCTAGGTCCTCATGCAAATAAAATAATTTTTATTATAATATGGGTCATGTTTGGTCACAATATTGATATTCAATCCTAGAAATTACATTTAAAATATAGTTTTGGTATTTAATAGATTAATCCATGTAGGACACATGTAAAGTGCAATCCTTGGTAAGGATTCTGACCTTGGCACCTGTGCTTCCTTTTACTATGAATGGACCCAAAGGGAAATGAAATAGGTATGTAGGCCTACCTTTTAAAATAAAGTAAGGAGGGAAATAAGTATATTCACAAATGAACAAATATTTATCAATTCAATTCATCCAAGACTGCAATTTTATCCATTTAGTAGATTTTGAGGATAGGAATTCATCCATGTGACTTGGTCCATTTTTATATTCTAAATTCATTCATGTATATGTGTTCATTCATGTTTTTAGTCAATTTCATCCATCAAGTTATTTTATCCATATGATGTCAATTAGTAATTTGTAAGGTAGATTTGACTTATGGACATAATTTAATGTATACATGTAGTTGAAAACTTACATAAATTTATTTTCATTGATGTCTTCACATTTCATTTGGATGTCATATTTGGACAACTTGGATTAAAAGAAAAACTGTTGTTTGCAATTACCATGCAACTAGTTGACATTTGCCATTATATTGGATCTTCATGTAACAAAAAAGTTGCATGTGATGGTCTATGCAATTAATTTGTGTCTAATAGTGCAAAAAAACAATGACATGGATGATTTTTTGTGTTTTTTCATAAAAATAAATTGCTTTATATCTTTTGAGTTGCATACATGAACATTTCTTGGTTGTTTATGCAACTAATATGTTATTGGTGGTCTATAACTTGATATATGGGCTTTAGGCTACCTACCCAAGCTAGGGTAGGCTACTTACATACAACCTAAACTACCTACCAACCTATTTCCTTAGGGAGATCACTCTTTGTATATTTTAGGTGTATTCTAGAATATACTAGATATATTTCAAGTATTTTTCATAATGAATTAGACACCTTATGTACATTGAAGTAAATTATAAATTATATATTTTTCAATAAGATGCACCTTTTATTTCTTTGCACACCATTTGGAATAAAATGGAAGTGAGCTCCTCAAGTTTATTTCCTACCCTCTTACCTACCTATGCATTTAGGCTAACATAGGTGGTCTAGGCTACTAGGCCTTGGTTTAGATTAAAAGCCACATAAGTCACATAGGTTTAGGCCTAACTTATCTACTTGAGGTTCAGGCCTAGCCAAGCTGACACATGCTTTAGGCTAGGTCTAACTTAAGTGCCAATGACCTAGGTTTAGGCTTGATTAGGTGCCATTTGGCATGGCCGAGGTTTAGGCTTGGGTGCCATGTTGTTTAAGTTTAAGTAAAAGCCTAGATGTCATGTGGAAGGGCTTAAATATAGGTGCCACATGTCCTAGGTCTAGGTATATGCCAATGTGTCACATGGCCTAAGTCTATGTTTAGCCTAGGTGCTATGTAAGTTACTTTGTGTTATGTCCATTCATCAATTACCATGCAGTAGAATATAGTTGACCTTGATTGAATGGTGACAAAAAATCTTGTTACTTATACAAATAGAAACATTAACTAGCTTTGATGTTGTCATATGTCACATAGTGGAAGCTTGTTCGGTTGTTATGTGTTGGAGTATTGTTGGTTCACATTTTAGTTGCATTATAGTCATACCCTAATGTTTCGATATGTGTATATGATGGATGTCCTTGTATTCTATGACAAGATGATCTTTTAGTTGTAAATGTTGTTTATAACTAAAAACTAGTTTTAGACACTAGGTTGCAAATCCTTGTTTTTCTTCTAGTATTATATATTTGTAATCAATTTCATCCATGACCAATGTTTCCTCCATTTAGTATATTCCATTATTTCAAAGATAAAATTGATTATAAAAATACAAGTTGTCCAAATATCGCATGATGAATCGTTGCAAAATATTGACACATGTTTTATTGTTCCCTTCCCACATACTCCTTTTTCAATCACATTCTTTTTTTTCCCCCTCCTCTTGCCAAGTTCTTTTTTCTATAGTACCTATGCTTCCATTTTTTCCCTTCCATGGATCCCAAGGCAACTATTAGTAACCCCTTTTTGTGATTGGGTTTTTTTTGCGGTTTTAAAAAACTATTTATAAGTTATTTTCCACTAGGGATTCAAAGGTTGTTTTTATTAACCACTTGGAAAAGCCTTATAATGTGGCTTAGACATACATATATTAGTTTTAATCTATGTAAGTTTATTTTTGGTGTTATTTGTTGTGAAATTTCATGGTTTTGGTAAAATCATGTTTTGATGAACCAATGTGTTTACTTTTTTTATGAAAGACTATAGTTCTTTTGTAATTTTTTTTTTCATAAAAAGAAAATTTTGAATGAAATGTTTTTCAACTTGTTATTTAATATATTTATTTTTCCCAATATATCACATGTTTTGTGTTAATAATTTTTTAATAAAAATGAATTTTTAAAAGTGTACAAATTTTGCCAAAGTTTTGGGTTTTTTCTTGAAAAATGGTCACATTTTCAAATCATGTTAGACCCTATTAACTATTTTGAGATTTAGCTTTTTGTATTACAAACTACAATTTTGTTTCAAACACCATATACATTGCATGTATTCACATTTACATGTCATAAAGGATTCATGAATTTCAAATAGACCCTAAATTTTATAATTTTTGGAAAAAAATGAAGTTACATATTTCTTATTAGTTTTGAGTGCTTTTTAGGCATGTCTAATAATCCCTTATTATTAAAAAAAATTAATTTCAAGAAATTTTTATTAGGAGAATTAAAAAACCTTTCGTGAAAATAATCATGTTTGATGGAGCATTTGTTCAACTTTAAAAGTCTTTTGTTCGAATCAAAACTTTAAATTGAAATATTTAATAATTTAATTGAGATTTGTTAGCATTCATATTAATCATAAAACACAACTTGCTATGATTAACATGTCATTAAAATGACACCACATATACATATGTAATAAAAAATGCAATTCTGATTAGGATTTGACATGGTTTTTAGCTCATGGAAACATGGTTTTACTTGTTGAGTAAAATTTAACCCATGTAGACCTTTCAATGTTCAACATCCATGTTTGTCAATTTCAATTGAGAAATTCACTTTCATCATACAATAAATTTTATGAACATATAAATTTGTCCCTATGGTATGGTTCATTACATGTTAACAATTAATTCATCCATATATGTGTTCAATTTACCCTTTTGGTCAATTTTATTGTTGAAGTTTGATTTTAGTTAAGACATGTTGTCAAAGTTCAAATCTAGATACATAAATATTTGACCAAAAATCCCAATTGTGTTTGTCCATGGTTAATTTTATTAATTAACACAATTTGTTCACAAAAAATCATCCATAACATAAATTACATGTGATACATTTTTTCCCATGTACATATTTCTTTTTCATATAATACAATTTACTTGTATTGCAAATCTGAATGAAAAGAAGATTGGTTTTATGACATGCAACCTCCCTTTCACCCATGTATATATAGCAACAATTTGGCCATTATTTACAACTAATCTCATTCATGAATAATGTTTCATCCATTTGGTATGCAAGTCATGTCGTTGACAGTTTTTTGAGGTTATGGTTTTTCTTGTTTTCATTGTTGAAACTCACAATTTATGCCACAACCTTTTATTTCTTCCTTCTTACCTGAACTTTTCAACTTCATTTTTTCTCTCTCCCCTTCCTCATTTCCCTTCCTAAGCAGGTCTAGCTGTAGATAGAAGCCTCAAAAGACACACAAAATTGAAAATTTGGAGTTATAAGGTATTATGAACAATTTTGTTGTAAGGTATTGGAGTATGAAAGCATAAATATTTGAGCATTTGTCAATTTCTAATAGGTGTCCTATAAATTTAATTGAAAATTTGCCTTGGAGAAGTTGTTGGTGCTCTGGCAAGTTAGTGCACTAAATAGTACTAAATTAGTTTCAATCAAGTACTTCAACAGATTCTCCAATGTCCAAGTTATGGTCTTTGGCTTAGGCACAAATTCAGTTTCCAAATGTCAACTTGTTTCTTAATTGTAGCATGGTTAAGCATGTGTATGTGAGCACTCCGCATTTGTGCTGTGCAAACAGAAAAGATAGTACCAATGTTCAATCTTTAGTTGGGCAATTGAATTGACATCGGATGGTGAAAGCATCTAGTTATGCATCCAAGTTAATAGATTTTCAAAAGTTTCAACTCCATCAATAATAATTTCATGTGAGGAGGGAGATCCATGACTATCCAATTCTGCAGATGATCCATGAGATAGATCAAAGGTGTAGACTACAGATTATTGTTGTATATAGTCCTTACCATGTCTTGAAATTTATCTGATTGAACCCTCATCAATCATTTTATCTCCTGGACATTGAGAACTCAATCTGCAGCTTGTGTGTCATTTGTCTTTCTGCACTCAGTTTGTTGTTAGGGTCATTCAAAGGTCCTGCAGTGGTGGTTGAAGTTACAAAAATGCAGGTGACTCCTGTGAACCCATTACACTTCTTAAAACTACGCTTTAAATTTGACGGGCATGGCTTTCAGGCTCATGGTTAAGGGCTGTGCTATTGAATCATTCGACTGAGACTAACCAGTTCAAAGAAAAATTCATCAAGTTGAATTTGGGAGATACTGTGGACACTATTTAAACTGAATTAATGGAACACGCATATTGTTCTACTATTTTATATTGTGCATGAACCTTATTTGAAGTACCCGGCTTCTGATTGAAGGATTGGACTATTGTCCTTCCGGTTTGAAGGACTCCTAAATTATTAGCATGAATTAGAAGGCTTAGAAGCGTGTTGAAGGACAATAAGGCTTCAATTCTAAGTCAGGCTTCTCAAGACTCCTTGTAAAATGACTACCTAGAGGTTTACTATATGGCCAAAGTGAACCAGCACCCACTACCCCACCATGCAAGATGGACGGTGTGTGGACAGAGAAACACTTTTTCATTGTAATCCTGTCCGACTGAGGAACTAGCTATCTAATAACTATCCACATGCATCTACATACATAGTACCACCAAGTGCCTTACTCACCTACCCACATAGATACAATAACCACTTACCTTTGCCACCTACCCACCTTTGATACTTAACCCACTTACATAGGCAGTTACCTAGGTAGTGTGGGGGAGAAGTCTAGGAGGTTTACTGTTACGAACTTGGTTCCAAGTTGTGGTTCATCCACAACTGAGTCATAACAGGTTTCCAATGGGTGGTACAAGGATGGATACTAGGCCACATAATCCCTAGTATACCAACTACATATATAAAAGCCTACATGCACATTGAGTGTAGGGTAAAGCCCAAGGCCAATGGCTTTACCGGAATAAGGGCGGAGTGGAGCCAAGTGCAGGTCCGATTACCCTGAAGCTCGTGGCTGAGAGCTTTACCAAGCATAAAGACTGCACTCGGATTTAAGAAAAAATGATTCCCATGATCATGCATAAATAAAAAAAGATGCAGCACATTTTGAAAAATGGAATGCCCATACCTGTGGGCATTTTGATTTCCAAAATGCTCCACAGGTTTTTAAGCTTTGCAATGGGCCATACACTAGAAATGTCCAAGGAGGTCTTTATTACGATAAGTACTATAACAAATTAGGATACCCCTCCCCGCACCCCGGCCCCCCCCCAAAGGAAAACAAAAAGGAAAAAAGGACCATCATGGAACAAAACAAGTTGAAATCAGAGCAATACTAGATTGAACTGCAATTGCCATATCTTGAAAGTCATGAAGTCTCCAGTTATGTAACCAACTCATATGAAATTGTAAAACGGTCCTTATTATGAAGACTCGACCCCTGAGGCTCTGAATTATGAATAAAAAAAACTACCAGAATGAAACTACCAGAGAGTCTAGAGCTCTAGAGTTCAAGGTCATCAAGCTAAGGGTCGGACTGTAAATGGACTGTGCTGCAAGTGCTGCATATTCCAGAAATCTAGAAACTATGCATCGAGAAATCTAGATCCCTTCGAAAAAACCTGGAACTTCTGTGAGCTGCCAGCTGATGGATCAAGATTGCTAGATGCATAGTGACCTCAGGGACATGCAGCTAATTGCAGAAGATTTGTACTAATTACAAGGCAGCAACAGCTAGCTACCTGGATCGATGCTGATCTAAACATAGTTTGAACAATCTAGTTGAGATTGCTAATGCAGCTATAAGCTATGACTCATGCGTGGTTCTGGATTTGATCTAATTTAAAAAGAGAGAGCTCGAGCTCTAGAGAGAGTTATTGCAGACTTGGGGATTATTGATGACGAGCTGCGCGACTGTAAACAAGAACCGTGGTTACATCCTCTGGAGAAATCAGGAGTGTCGAGGGGCTGTCTAAGGATGTATGATAATGATCAGTCGTAAAATTTTGTTGGATCAGTCCAGTTAAGTTTGCTATTGATGCGGGATGATGATCAGTAGTTGCAGCCACATTAGGTGCCGAGCCTGCAGCAGCAACAGGAGTGTTTAGATTGAGAGGAGCTCTAGTTGATTGCCACAACTCTCGCACATTATGTAGTGGCAAGCAGGAGTTTAGAGGTTGCCCGTTGCACGATATAGTCACCTGCAGTCATGACAATTTATACATGTCAAAAAGAAACCATGCTACGAAGAAATCATCATCCTGGTTTGTAACAATATTATTATTACTGATTTTTACAGTCTAATGGCATTTTTGTTGGAAATTGAGAGCGGATCAATGAGAGAATAGAGATGAGTAAAACACAAATTTACTATGGGCTCTCCATCCAACCTTAAGATTACACAAGTTGCTCTCGCTTCTAAATCTGTGCTTTACTCAGCTCTATTCTTTCACAATTTCCAACAATTCTAAGTGTGTGGCAGCTCGAGATGAAAACAATCTACATTTGCAGAACCAGAAAAAAAATGATCATAGAGATTGAGATACCGGCAACTACAAGATTCTCTCATCATGGGCATCTGGATCTGTTAAATACTCACTGCATCACTATATATATACACACACACACACAAGCAAGCATTGAAAACAAAGAAAACTCGATCCCTCTAGTCACATGACATGTTGGAATTTGGAAATTTAGCTGCAAAGCACATGTATATAATTAAGCTGTCCTATATATAAAGCGGAGAATATATTATTACCTCACACTCGTCTGCAAGACCAAGCTTTCTCACCAGGTATTTCTTCACAACTGACACCGGCATATTCGCATCCCTGCAATTTAACATTGTGCAACACAGACAGACAAGTTCACACGGCGTATTAAAGATCAGCAGAATTTTGCAGTTGCGTACAATTAGCCATGCCTCACTAGACGGTGAATATTTGCCCAATCTTCGTGTGATTCGGTAGTTCGCGATTTAGCTAACTAGTTTTTTCTTGACTAAGAAAGACAGCTTGAATATCAGGAAATCTGGTATCCTGGTTGGTTCCTTCTGGACACCGTATTTTGCACCGGAAACACAACGAGTTTTCGTACATCTCCCGTGTGCAATGTGGGAAAGCTCTCAGTTATCCCTGTTAGAAATCCCTCTTAGAACCAATGTCAAAGGGAAAATTTGTTTTCCCCAATAGGTGCTTTCCAAAGATCACCAACATTGGTTAAGTGTACCCGTCTAGATGGCATAATTGAACTTTCCCTGTGAGACTGGAGCACTGGGAATGTTGCAAAACTCCTGTGTTGCACAATTAATTCTCTGTTACTTGAGCGCTTTTAGTCTATTCTTGGACGTAAAGTTAGACAATTTTTCCACAAGCGAAAGAATCATCCAAGGGCTCCCTGTGAAATTCAGCCCAGGGAAGCGGCATAAATAGACGGAACAAGGGACGTACTTTACTCTTAGGTAGTATTTTGCGACTTGGTGCAATGGTGGCGGGGTGGCAGATCTGCAGTTCCCGCGAGTCAGAAAAAGTCAGTCAACAACGTGCAGGAACAACAATGCACTAATACAAGGTATTGATCTCTAATAAGTAGCTACCAGCAATCGACAGGACATGATCAAGAGTTCAAATATATCATCAGCAATGTTATTCTCGACCAGTTGTAGGCCTGAGGAATAATCACACAAGGAGAGAGAGAGAGAGAGAGAGAGAGAGAGAGAGAGAGAGAGAGAGAGATATTTCGCTAGCAAAACGTTTCGAAATATTTACTGGTTCTCGGCTGCTTGAAGCTTGAACCATAGCCCAGTCGGGCTCGCGGATTCTCGAGTTGTTGAATCTAATCGGTTCCGGCTGAGTCCACCCACCAAGCCGTGGCTAGCATGACGAAATCTGGACTCTGCTGCTGCAGATTGGCCAACATGCGCATGGATGCCCAGCAGAAGGTCTAGCTGCTGCTGCATTTCAGGTGGCCTGCAGCTCCTACTGCTGCTGCCAGGCAAACAGTCGAACAAATTTCTTGTCATGGAACCTCCTGCTTGCACAGCATCATCATGATGCACCGGGCTGATCGTTCCACGGCTGGTCCCGGATGAAGATCCAGCTTCAAGCTGCTGCTGCACGGTCGCTACACCTGCATTGAGCGTCGAGCCCACATTGGCCTGGGGCCTCGATATTCATCACTACTGTCAGTCCACATCCGAAATGAATTCTTCTCGTACAAAAGGCGTACAAAAGAAGCACATGATGCTCTGGAGGATCAAGGCTAAAAAGACGTGCAAGAATCTAGTGAAGTTTTTCTTTCCAGGGTCAACTATATGCGATGATTAGGCTGGGTTCTAGGATTGTTACCGGCCTGGTGCTCCCGGCTTGCGTTGGCCGTGTGCTGGATTGGAACGCCGGAGCTGGGAATGCTCGTTTCAGTGCCGCTAAGTGTATGTCAGCTTCGAGCGAGTCATCACTTCCTGCAGCTTGATTCAAGCGACGATCAATTGCTGCAGGTCCCGCAAAAATCCCCTCGACTTTATCTGCTTCTGGGCCACCAGCTTCTCCAAGACCTCGACCGACTGACCCATGATCCGATCCTCTAGCCGATGCAGCTGCGCAATCCTGCGCCATGTCACAGCTACTACCCATGACGCCTCTCAAATCTAGTAGAAGTCGTTCCGGTTTCACAGGTTTAGTATCGGATTGTGCAGCTGTTCTTCTGCTAGGAATCTCATGAGACCAGGGCAATCGACTAGCTGCAGCTGCTGGGACGGTTGTCACTACTCTCTGATCATCAGCAGCAGCAGCCTCGTCATAACGAAGAATATTGCCGCCTGTGTGCAGCTCCTGTCGATTTGTCTTCTCCCAGCTGCTGCTTGCAGGATGCACATAGTCGATCAGCTGCGCCTGCATTGAGTTATGATCTCTAGAGCTTTCCGTGGGCAAGTTCCATTCCTTCGTCTCATGTAGCTGGGCACTAGCAGTTGATCTCTGGAGCATTGATTCGCTTTTCTGCTGCAAAAGCAGATCAGCGAAATCGGCAGTTTGCAGTCCGGCCATGCGCGGTGCAGAAGCTTCAGAATGATTACTAGCTGATTTGGGTAATTGCTCTTTTGATCGGCCGAGACTTCTAAGTTCCGAATTTACACCAGCTTCAAAGCTGGGCAGATCAAGGATCACATCTCTGAGTGTGTGAATCTCGACTGCAGAGCTTGAAGGCTTTGAGGTGCAGCTTCCAAGTCCCAGCTGCAGCCAGTCACCGGCATCGTGGTGTTGTAATACTGAGGCAGCTGTTGTAGCTGTGACCGCTGCAGCTAGTGCTAGTTCGTCCCTGTATCCAGGACGTCGTTCCGGCCTGTCCATGATCCCCAGGCGCTGATCAGTCCGCGCCTCAGATACTGTTTTCACATGCTCGGAGATCTCGCTAGATCGACGAAAGCACATGATGCTCATCAGCTCCTCCTGAGGAGGAGCTCGGTTTTCCTCCATTTTGGGCAGCTTATTAGCTGCTGCAGCTATGGAAGAGTCGGCCGTAGGTGAACCAGCTTCCTGTCGAGGTGAAACAGATGCGGACGTAGTGAAGAGCATGATTGAAGAAGAAGGGCCAGCTGCAGAATCTTCAGCTCCAGGAGTTGCAAAGGCGCCACAAACTTCATCCTCGGACTTGCTGGACCTGGAGCCAAAGCTTTCGTGATCCGCCATATTATTATGCAAGTGCTCTGATGTCAGAGCACTAGAATCCCCACCAACGTTGTGGTCCGGGTTCTGAGTCGGTGACTGAAGATCCCCAGCAGGCTCTAGTGCAGTAGTAGTAGTAGGATTCAGCAGGTTCAACTCCAGAACTCGCTGCAAGTTGTCGACTGCTGTGCCGAATCCACCCCGCGAACTTGTGTACAGAGTCTCTCTTTCTGAAAGACATTCATAACCTGTGGAACCAGAGTAGTGCTCAAAACCTGTACTATAGCTGGGTCGATGTGGATACGTCGCGGGATCCTGCTGCAGCTGCACTTGAACGTCAAGCTGGTTTGCAATGTTGTTGTGCAAGACGGGAGTCTCGATCAGCTGCAGCTTCCTCTTCTTGGATTGTGACTCCCAATAGTCTAGGAAGTTACAGGAGGCCGTATTCAGCTGCTCGCGGAAGCAGCCAAGAGTATTGGCATTGGCCGCATGTAGCAGGCCGGGTGAGCTTGGAGTCTGCATGTCATCAAGCTAGATTGAACAGCCTAATTTTACCCTTCTTCAAACTGCGCTGCAGAATGCTCTGATCGGTACCTGCAAATTCGCAAATGGCCGACTCGGCCAGGAATATCGATCTTCACATATCAGGCGGGTCCGATGTGCGACGTCTTTATTTGCGACCTGACATGTCGAAGCTGGTAGAATCCTCTATACAACGTCCTTGCGAACTGACATGAGGCGGCTAGAACTGAGAGAGAGTTGTTGTCTTTGGATTAATCCAGCAGCTTGTGGAGCAGGTGACATCTAGCAGCTGCAGGAGCAGCAGCGGCAGCTATCTGAGCTTGGTTTCGTGTATTGTAGGCTGTAGCTTGAATATCATGTGAGTGAACCGCCGCACTGAGCTACCCGGAGATGGGTCGTGTTGGCCGACTGCTGCTCGCTCGTTCGCAGGTCAACACTTCCAGCTCTGTTGCAGTTAGCAGCGACCATATCCACAAAAGATCTCATATGTCAAGCTTGTGAAAAGGATGAGAACAAAACGAAAGAAGCTGCACGGCGCTACAGCCCGGCTATCTACAGTACTAGTGAGCTCCAGCTGGTGATGATTTCTTCAGCTAGCCCTCGTGCGCAGTGCGTTAGAATGAACACAATTATAAGAAGTGCTGCGGGTGCCCTAATGATTTATCTGAAAAGAAAGAAGCTCAACAAGCTGCAACTTAGAATGACAAGAAGGTAGGAAGCGAAAGTTCTCTAGTGCACCCTAAGAAAAAGAAATACAAAATTCAGCAAAAAGTAGTTCTCAACAACATCCGAAGCTCTGAATCGGGAATCGGGAGTTCCCGCGCACGCTAGGACGTTTGCAGACATTGAAAATTCTTCAGTACTACAAGACGACTTCTTGAATTGATGAAAATCCTAGTGAAGTCAGTTGCAGTACTAAGACGACTTACTGAATTGATGAAAATTCTTAGTTGACAATGTTGTAGTACTAAGACGACTAACTGAATTCATCCTGTTGGCAGAAACACACGCGCGCGCGCTGCACACACCGGAAGCTTGCAAGCTGTGCCGACGACGGACGGCATCGGAGGAAGGCGGCACTGAGACCTAGAAGGCTGTCCGTGACGTCCTATCACCAACAGCAGTAGCACATACTTTAACACTTACTGTGGTGTTGCAGTTTTCAGCTTCGTGTTGCAATAAAAACCAACAGCCTCCATGAAGACCTTAACAAAACAGCATCTGACATGTATGTAAAATTTTCTTTTGACCGTGCAACAGCAGCAGCAGCAGCCTGACAGGAAAAACAAAAAAGCAAGCTGGGCACGACTTTCAAGCCGGCACAACGACGACAGCAACGCGTTGTCGTACAAACTAGTGAATACCGGGGAAGCTGCTACTGCGACAAACACAGCGTATACTAGTAGTAGTACTACTACGACTACCAACAATCCCAAACTAGTACTACTAAAACAGAAACAGCAGCAGCAGCGGCAACAACAACAACAACGTCATAAGGCTCAATTGGACCGACCCCGGCCGGGCACCAGCCTGAGTTCGATCCACGTGACTCGCAACTTTCCCAGTGTAGTATGTACACTAAATAATGTTCACAAGCTTTAATTGCAATCCATACAAAGCGACTAGACAACTAAGTCTGGTCAAGAATTAACTTCAAAAAATTATTTAAAAAGAACGTTATATTGCAGCAAGGATCGATCCCTCCCCCGGGGCCGGGTGCTCGATCAGATTCAGAGAAATCTAGTCCAGAAAACACTAGACTGCAGTAGCAGCAGCAGCAAGGGCCGGCCCCTAGCAGCAGCAAACCCTAAACTACCATCACAGCAGCTTAAATCCTACTTAGCTTAATCTGTGCTTTGTTACACTGTACAATACAGATCAGGCTTTTTTTTTAATTGGCTAAAAAAATTTAAAATTTAAATTAAGTGATTTTGTGGGTTTTCGATCGCCAAAAGTGAGAGATTTTTATAAAAAAAATCATCATATTTTTATACTTAGTTTTTAGTGTGCAGTCAAAACATAAAAGGATGATTGAAGATTTGTACTTCATATTTGGTGTATAGCCAGATTTGCCTAAATCTTTCAAGAGATGATGGTCACTGCTTTTACATCTTCCTATGGATAATAACCACTTTGGCTACAATTAAAAATTCCTTTTGAAAAAAACACTGGTACACATTGATTCTCCAGCTTAGATCCTACTTAATCTGCTAAACCAAACTGGACAATACAGATTGATGGTGGGGTGTAGCAAATTTACTAATAGTTATGATTACAATCTAGTACTCAATTGCCTGATGCAAATCAATGATTCTTTTCTTGCTAGTGCAGCTGCTGCAATTATTGTTATTATTATTATTAGGTAGTGTGACATGATGTGGGTTGTGCTCTTGGGCACACATTGTAGTGTACTTTTATAAAGTATTGTATACATATGATTTTGGAACTACAAGAGAGGTCCAAATCGAGGGTTGAACATTGTTGTTTTTATTAAATATATTACATGTTTTTGAACCATAAAACAGGGCCAACTCAACAATTGAAAATTGTTATTCCACAAGTTATTATTATTTCCAAAATCTAGGTGATCTGATTGAACAGCTATTTGTTAACTTGGGGGAAGCGTCCCTTAGTCGACCAGTCCCTTCTCATGTCCTTTTTCCAAAATTGGAACTGGGAAGAAGACAAGATTTTCCCCTTGTGGACTTTTTTTGTCTCCTTTATCTTCCCCTTCCATACTGCTCTTTCTTTAGAAGGGGGGCTTCAAAGGACTTGTTCATGGGTAAGGGGGCTTTTAGCTGTGTTGGGCAACCCACCATTCAAAGCTTAGAAATCTGGGTATTTGAAAAATCAAAATAAAAAAACTGACCAATTTCAGGTATTTGAGGAAAACAGAATCAAAGAATTGCCAGTTTTGGGTGTTTCAAAAACCTCAAAGAATCATTTGCTTTCGTGAAAGAGCCACCAGTTCTTCATCAGTTTTTCAACTTTTTTTTTGTGGGGTCAGAGTCAGGACGTTTTAGAAGGGTGAGAGCAACAATTTTGTTAAGTGGTGAAATTTTGCTATTTTGTGAAAAAATTGAAGAGCATGTTTTTTTTTCTAGTGTAGAATGTATTGTTCTTACATAAAATCTCCACTCAATTTTGTAAAGAAAAAACTGGGTGAGAGATGTTCTTTGTTGCCTTCCAAGATAAATTATTTGGTTTTATTTGGTTTTACTAGTTTTAACTATTTTTCAATACCAAAGAAAAATCATGAGGAAAACAAGAACTATGGACTCCTGAGAAACCTTCAAGTTTGGCTTGACCCTATATGGAAATATTCAATGTAGGGTAGCACTGCCCATCACCAATCACTACCCTATCACTGAACACTTTTTTAGATCTTCATCATCTGTGCTTCATTTTGAGCAATTTAAAATGTTATTGGAACATTACCTCAAACTCTAGAAATCATCATTAAAGTGCAAAGGAAAAGGAGTAATGAAAAGATAGCAAGAAGAAAAATAGGCTTTAAAACTCACAAAACATTTTCTTTTTTCTTTTTTCTTCTTTTTGGACTCCTCCTACTTTCAAAGCTTCTAACTTTCTGATTTCTTGTTAATTTAGAATGATTTAAATTGCTATAGGAGTGCCACCTTCAGTTCTACAAATTATCTTTGAACTCTAATAGCAACATACAACGAATTTTTTGAGTGTTCGGAACCAGCTTTGTAGCATTGGACAGTTGTTTTTTTTAGAGTTCTTGACCCCCTCTACTTTGGGGGGCAGTAGCTTTCTGGACTCTAATTCGTTTTTGATGATTTATAATGCACCAGATGCATCAATAGGAGGGGTTCAAGTTTTGTTGGGACACCAGAAACAATGGAACCCTGCCCATGGATCCGGCCTGCCCTGAGTGCTTAAGTGTTCGCTCACCAGCCATTCTACCCTAAGTGCACAGTGCAAACACTAAGGAAGTACAAGTAACTGTGAATATAGTTCAAAATTGTATTAAAGTTTTTAAATTTCTTATATGGATGGGAACAGTGTAACATCCAATCCATTTAACACCAGAGGTGAAATAGAGCAACAAAACCCAAGGATGTGAGAAAGGAACTTGGACTTTTCGAAATTAGGTTGATATATTAAAGGATGGTAAAAGCTGTGCAGGAGCCAGGCAAAGCATGAAAATGTTAAACTGCCTTGTTAGGTGTCTAAGGATTGAAAAAGAAGCCTGACAATCCTGCCAAGTTGAAAAAACCTAATATTGGTACATTTCTACAAAAAGTTGTCAGTTTGTCTATGCCTAACATACCAATAGCACATTTCAACGACATTTGGACAAAACTCTATTGGGGTTGATTTTGAGCAGTTCTCTCGTTTCCTTGGATTGCAGATTTCTCTACTGCATTGTGAGTTGACCCAGGATGGATCTTAGAAACTCAAAAAGGACATTCTAGTAGATCCTATTGACACATAGAAAAGGTTTATGGTATGAGGGGTGTAACATTTTTTATTGGCATGTGTTCATAGTTTATATTGGTGTTGTTTGGTTCTTGATTTTGAAAGAAACATTTGGTTGATTTTTGGTTTGATAGAACCTCCAATGTCATTTTGAATTTTTTTTTTTTTAAATTTTTTTTGTAAAACCCTTAGTTCCAAATACTTCTCAAATTTTTGAAGCCCAGTTCCCATTTCATTGGACTAAAACTAATAGCTTCCTTAAATTGGTATCCACCTTCATGGACGGGGTTCTCTAGAAGAAAATTAGGGAATGACATAGCCAGGAAATAGAAATCCTAATAGCCAATGAGATAAGGCAGAAGGTAATGAAGAGGGCTAGTTGAGAGGGGTTTGATGTTTTTGGTTTTTCTTTTTTAGAGAGGGGGAAACAATGAATTGGATGCTAGTTCATTAAACTAGTAATAGTTCACTAAGGTAAAACTACCCAACAAGTCCCAAGTCTATTTTGGGACTAAAACCAAAAGGTAATGACATAATCTTTATCTTCTTTTTGTTTGGCTATGCAACAGCACCTAACACTATCACAATTTATCTCATAAGGTTTGTCTTAGTGTTGTTCCTGTAACTCTCAATAGCCATATGTACAGTGTATAAATCCCATGTAAGTGTAGATCATTTACATTTATGTCTGAACTTTTTACATTTACACTTACATGGTTGATGTGCGTATATATATTTTTTACACTTATACAAAGCCAATGTAAATATTTGTCAAATAGATTTTTAAAATCCGTGTAAATGTATGTATTAATTTTTTTTTGTACAATCACCCTACCTTTGGGCCTCCTTTCACCTTCAAACCCCTTTTTCAATAGTATCCAAATAAGAAAAAATTATTAAATTTGGGTATGAAATGCTGACACCTAGCATTTAATGCATAAGGTTCAAGACTAACTATAATAGTTGTACAGGTAGTAGTAGTGAAATTATATGTAGCAACTATGGAGGCGCTAAAGAAAAAGAAAGACAAGGTGAACTCAATTTAGGACAAATATTCGTGGTTTTCTGAATCCTCCTGCCTTGAATGCTAATGTATTTGGTTTAGGTGTTTTAAAAAATAATCTCACCCTATTTATGACCAAACTCAAGGTTCTAGTGTTGTGTTTTGTTAACTTTAAGAATAACTCTACTATATGCTCTTAATGATTATATCTTTTTGCAAATTCATATTAATTGCTGCACTTGAAAATTCACATTATACTTATATGACTAGAAAACCTTGGTCTTTGTTTTAAAATGAATAGCAGCTTCATCTAGGTTTCAGTTTCAGCAAATGGGATTTCATTCTCCAAATCCAAATTTCATTTTAGAAAAATTTTCAACCTTTGCTCCAGATACCTTGAAACTAACCTAAAATTTAAACCCGAAGGTGCCCAATAGCCTAAACCTACCAATGTTGGTAGGTTTTGGGATTTAGGTAGGTTCAGTGCTGGTTGTATGAACTGGTGTGTCTGGTTTTTGAAATCAAGATCCGACCAACACTAGTTCATAGAAATGTTGGTTTTGTATTGAAGCTTGTGAATAGTGTACAGTGCAGTTTATGAACCCATATCCAGGCACTCAACCTGGCAGGTATGTCTTGAGCCCTAGCCTTGCACTAGTACCAGCCTAGTAAAGACATAAGGGAATAATACCAGATTTGTACCAATTTTATACCAGTTTCAACTTTAGGTGTACCTGCTTCAAACTTCAGCAAACAATCAATCTTGGACCAGGCTGGTATATTTGAAAGTTGATACCTTACCAACACTGGTTCATACGCGTACCTAATTGGATGTTTTGGAGTCAGTATTTGTTATACTTTCCTACAATGTTGGATAAGTCGGTACAGTAAAAGAAGGGTAGGCTAGTTGGATCAGCTTTTTTATCTATTGGTGATGTATTGTCAAATTGCAAAATCAAAACCAAAAATTAAAAAAATGTGATTTTGGAGGTTTCATCAGTTTCATATATGTGATTTTCGTTGTGTACCCAAACATATACAAGGATGCTTAAGGATTTGTACTTTAATTCTGATTTATAGCCAGATTTGGCTAAATCTTCTAAGGTATGATAGTCACCTTTTCTACATCTTTGAATGAATGATTGTCACTTTAGCTACAAACAGAAATTCCTAAAACAACTCTGAAGTGTTGGATACCTTAGTTGTTCCGGGGGAAAGAGAAGTCACTGCTATGCAATACAATTGTCACATGATTGTGCTGTGAAGCTTTTTACTTCCAAGAGCATTTGAGGGTTGAGTCTTTTTTGTGATAAACAAATCCAAGGAGGTGAGGAAAGAAGAAGCCCCGTTCAGCAGAATGGAAAGGACAGAAGCAGGCAAAAACAAACCTGGCACAAGAAGGGGTGGGGAAGGGAGAATTCTGTCTGGATTCTGGAACTCACGAGGAATCAGTGTCATTTCTCAAGTCAAATGAGTTAAGGATCCATAATGGTGATGGTTTCATGCACTGTCCCGCGTCTGTGACAATCTTGATGACACTATTGAAAACATGCAATGGTCACCTTTTGTGAACATAGTCTTAAGGATCTTTAGAACTGTGTACCCTATTTTGTCTGTCATGTTTCAAGGACTATTGTGCCGGATATGATGCTCCACGCCCATCAAATAGATACTGTAAAAGTCTACTTCATTGTAGTATCTTGGGCCCTTTCTTATAGTCAAGCATCAGAGTCCAATGATAGGTGAATACGCTTCGAATGGCCCAATGATAAGTGAAACATGATTTGACCCAGGCAGAAAAGTTAAACAAACTAAACAAAGTGCACTAGTAATGTGCTCCAACATTGTCTGCAAATAGCTACTACACATTGACTTGTTAGTTCACTAAGATAAGTAAGGAAAACAAATTCAGAGCACCAAATCCAGCAATTTCATTGGCCATCACATTCTTTCTGCACACCTTACACATAAGCCTACTCAACACCCTGTGTATATCAGTACACTAATATTATGATCTTTGTCTCTATAGTACAGTATATAGACAGGGTTAAAAAGCTAATTTTCCAGCACTCTCTAAAACCTGAAGAGATAGCATCCCAAAAGGAAACCCAAACCAACCAAACCCAACCCAACACGACCAGACCCAACCCCATCCATTCAGATATGTGTCCATATGTTTGGGAATAAGAAACTGAAGTTGTCCTTTTTGCTGAAATAGCAAGTCCGTTTAAGCGAGGGGGGTTCAGGGCTTAGGGCCCAGTTGACGTGGCGGCCAGTTTGGCTTGGTTTAGCATAACACTCTTCCATAAAGTTGTAACTAATAAAATTGATTAGGCCATGGATGATGATGGGGGGCTTGCATTTCACGCGACCTCCCTTTCCTCATTCTTGACTCTTCAACTTCTTCCCCAAACAAAAAAGAAAAGGTGCAAAGTCCAAATCCTAGTTTGGTAGCCACCACAATTGCATGCAAGCATGTAGGCTGCAAAATTCCGAGATGGAATTTTATGTGTACATAAAGCCCTTGGCTGCAAGCTTTACTGGAATAAGGGCCCACTCAAGGTGGATCTAAGAGCAAGCACAACTCCAGTAAAGTTTGATGCCAAGGGCTTTACCATGGGTAAAGATCCCAGCTGCATGGCAAGGTAAGCATCATAACATCCATCCCAGAAATGGATTAAACATTTTGAATCTGGCATCCAAATACACTTTGAAAAAAGGCTTTTTACACCATTTTTTTAATGTGACCCATTTACACCCTAAACCCTGGGTCATTTACACGTGGTCAAAGCAACCTTCCTCATGTCACACAAGTCTGCATCTAGAAGCCCTCCCATCTTCAAACTCTCTGAAAGAAAACTTAAAATCGTTATCCCCTATACTTTAAATTGATCTCACTTCATTGAGAAGTTTCCACAAATCAAGATCCTTTTCAAGGAGTCCATGAAGAACTGCTCCACAGCTAAGAGTTAAAATGCCTATAACCAAACTGTTTGTGCAAGCTAACACAATTCTAGAACAATTTCTTTATCAAAAGTAAAGTGGAATGGAATCCAAAATATATTATTTTTTCAATCATGCACCACGTCTGTGCCATGCAGTGTTTTTCTTTGAAGGATCCTGAGAAGTGGCCTGAGCTAACAATGAAACTGCCTATAACCAAACTGTTTGTGCATGCTACCACAATTCTGGAACAATTTCTTGATCAAAAGTGAAGTGGAATGGAATCCAAACAGTATATTTTTTCAATCATGTACCAAGTCCGTGCCATGCACTGCTTTCTGGAAGGATCCTTTGAAGTGGCCTCAAGGTAGTGGTGACTGTGTACCTTAGCTGGCAGCTGAAAACATAAGCTAAGTCACTTGGGACTATATACTCAAAAACTGTTTTATAATAGAGTTTTCTGTAAAGTACCCCAAACTGAGGGTCCCAGGCCCCAGTTCCACCAAACCTGAGGATGGAATGAGAAGTCCAGATGAGAATAGTGGAAATGGAATAACAGGGGATGAATCTAGTTTTCTCACCTAAACTGGCCTTGGGGGGGGGGGGAATTCCACCCCATCTTTTATATTTTCATTACCTGCAATTTGCCTGCTGCTTCCTTGAATCAAGCCATAAAATCTTCTGAATTAATACCCAGTTTTATGACCAATTTCGTTCACTTGACAGGTACACTCAAAATAGGGATCAAACAGAGTTTTCTGGGGGATCAAACTAGGGTCCAAGTACAGGGTGACATTAGGGATATCTCTATTATTGGGGAAGGATGAGGCCTATTCTCTAGCCACCTAGCAATGTTGCCTCAAGAAAACCCCCCAACTCGTTGTGGGTAATGGTTGCCAGACCCATTTCATAAGAGGAATCTGGCAACATTTTGCACTAAAAAACACCCAAAAATACCATGGTTTCATGTTCGTTCAGATTAGGGTGAAGCAATTTTATGTTCGGACAGAATCCATGAATAAAGGGTAGGGTAAACATGCCCCCCACTGAACATCACCTGGTGACCGAGCACCCCTCTTGTGCAGATCAGCGTTGATGAATGAATGCACTCATTTTCAAAAGTGTTTTGAAATGACCCTATGACCGGATGCCCAGTCTTGAAAAGATGTGTTTAGCCTTTTTACATTTGACACACGGACACATGATTTTAGTGCCCGATTTTGGGTGTGGGAAAGTAGACTTTAAAAACAATTGTGTGCAATTTTGGGTGTTGGTAAATACTTTTTTTTGAAATATGTCACACTGTTATGTGTAGTAGTGTGTGGTGATAGGAGATGGCCAACACATTGGAATGTGTTAATAATGTTCTTTTTAAGGGTGGTTCATCTCATTTTCACAAAACCAAACTCAAAGAAGGAAAAAGATTGTTTGGTTTAAGGGTGGGACCAACACTTTCTCATGTACAAAATAAAACAATACTAGGGTTATTATGTTCGACTTTGGGGTGGGATCTAGAGAGTTTCACAAAACAAAACAAAGGAACTCAAAGAGCAATAGAATTGAATGCTTGGTTATGGGGGTTTAACCTCACATTGAAAGGCAACAATGTAAGAATTGAAGAAGATTACATAAAGACAAGGAATCTGAGAATAATCAACAATGGGGGGAGGATTATGCTATCACAAAACTTCTACACATAGGTGAAATAATTCAACGTCCAACATCTAAAGATCTACCTACCTACAAGTCAGAAAATGATCAATGCTACCATGTTGATATGCCCCAAAGCCTTATAATGTGAGAACAATAGTTAAAAGAAAATATTCTTGTAAACCTAGATGAAGGAAACCCTGAACGTAATATTGAAGAAACCTAGCAATCTTCAAATCTGACTCAAGAATCCATGCGGATGCATAACTTCCCATTGTTGCGTCATTTACCGGCAAGACACACAAAAGGAAAAGAACCTTTAGTTGATTATTGACAATCACATGTTGTGACTAGTTTTGAATATTTGAATATCTTAAGGAGAAAAAAATGGAAAAGGCAGTTACAAAGGAAATCAATGAAGGTAAACAAAAGAAAAAGGAAGAAAAGCAAGTGAAATGAACAGTAGAATCGGGTCCTACAGTAGATCAAACAGTTCAAAAATGTGAAAAAAAATGTGTTAGAACAAAATTTATTGTAGTTTGGACTCTGGTAGTTGTAACTGAGGTGGATGACTGTTTTCACCAAGAGTTTCAGGCAAGTTTGTGTGTAGATCCACACAAGTATAAGGGGGTAAATATGGGCTACACAACATGGATTCAACAACATGCAAGGTTGTAAGCATGAGTTAAACAACAAGCAAGAGGGTGTTTTGTAGCAAGGCTATGATTCTTTAATGATTGAGGAAGAAGTAAAGAATTGGTTAACATCAAGACTAACATAAGGGTAAAACCATATAGATGACCAGTACCAAACGCAAGTAGAACAACTTCAGGAGGATAAGCTACAACAATAAAAAGGATTAATCAAAGAGAAAGAATACTAGTAGTAGCAACAAAGAGGATTGATCAACTAGAGAGGAGTAGTTGTAACTCTAAAGAGAATCGAAAAAGACAAAAATTGTAGCATTTGGCTAAGATCGAAAAAGAAAAAAGACGACCCAAGGCTGATTAAAGAAAAACATGATTATAAGTTGATCAAGGAAAGAGGACTAGCATTGGGAAAGGAGGAGGATTAGCCATGAAAAGTATCGAATGGAAAGGACTAAATTCAAAGGACCATGAGTTGAAAAAAGATTAAGCATGAAAGGATCAAAAGAAAAAAAAAAAGGATCAAGCATTTGCAAAGAGGATCAAAAGCACCAAGCTCATGTAAAGAGCATACGAAGAGGATCAAGAGCACCAAGCACATGTGAAGAGGATTAAAAGCACCAAGCACACATGAACAAAGTGCAAAGAGGATCAGAAGCACTAAGTGCACGTGGAGAATGTGCAACAAGGATCACTAACTCCTAACACGCATAAAATGTGTGCAGTGAGGATCAACAACACGAGGCACACATGGAAAGTGTGCAACAAGAATCAACAACACCTAGCACACATAGAACGCACATAGAAAGGATCAAAAGCACTAGGTGCACATGGAAAGTGCACAACAAGGATCGACAACACTTAACACGCATAGACCATGCACAATGAGGATCAAGAACACCTAGCGTGCATAGAATCATGCATAAAATGTGCACAATGAAGACCAATAACACTTAACATGTATAGAAATGTGCATAAAGTGTGCACAATCAGGATCAAAAATGCTAACATGCATAGAAAGCACATAAAAAGGATCAAAAGCACAAGGTAGTGAAACAATTGAAAGGACTAGGTGCACATGAAAGGAGATGGAAAATAGGGAATAAATGAAAGGAGATGGATCAGGCATTGAAAGAAAGAAGGTGTGAAAAGATAAGAGTTCACAACATGGGACTAGGTGCCTGCTTTTCAAAAAAAACCACCACAGGTTCAAGAGCTCCCACAATGCAATCACTTACAATACACGCACTACAACAAGATCACCTTAAACATAAGACCATCACAAGGAGTTCACAAAACTAAAGGGAATTTACATCTTCTTACATACACACAAGACCTTCGCCCAGGAGCTCACAACACTATAGGTGGGATCAACATCTACCAACTTCAACTAGTAGTTCACAACATGAAACATAATAAGCCCTCTTGATTTTATGAGAGGACATAAAGAAGAGAAGGATGATTGAGCATGAAAGGGAGGAATGAGTTAGATTGAATAGGAGAAGGTGCATCAAAAGCTTAGAGAGTGCAACTGGACATCACATGGGGAGGATGGACCCATTATTAGATGCTTGTGAAGGTGACCAAAAATTGCGCCCACAAACATTTAAAATGGGCATGGTGGTTTTGGTGAATAGGATATTGAAACCCTATTACCATTGATTTGTTAGCCCTAAATTTATTGGGATCTAAGCCCTAGGTTGGAAAGTGAACATTTATTTTGAGAATGTTGATCATCTTGATCTTCATCTAGTTCGATTATGGGAGTAGGCAATGTTCAGTAGTGAGGTAGTGACTGGTTGGTTTTAGGTGAGTAAACAAACTATCATGGGCGGGCATGTGTACAACACAATTTTTTAAAACATTTTTTACCCCCAAAACATTGAAGGAGTGTATCTTTCATCTTTCATCCATTTTGAGCAATTCAAAGGGACATGGGTGTGCTTTCTACTCATGAAAATTTTATCTTCAGACCCTATGTGAAAAGGAGGCGTTTAGAGTAAGATGGAGGTGACTGAGACACTAAGTGTTCAGTCACTGGCCTGTTTACCCTATAGGGGAGTTACTAGTGACAATTTTTGTTAAATCAAGAAAAATTAAAACTTGTGGAGTTAAAATCCACATAAGAGTGAGAGTTAAGACTGCTGCTAAAGAACCTTAGAAAATCTCCACCAATGCTTAGTATGTGGCCCTCCAGTGGGAATCTTAGATGAGGTTCATCAGTTGATCCAGTGAATCCACTGGAAACGCTGGAAAATCCTACTGCATTCACAGCCCTGGAAGAGCCCTGCAACAGTCTCTTAAACACAATCAAATCATAGCTATTGACTGCCCCCTGTTTCTCATTGGCTAGATAGTTTGATTGGTCCAAGTGGGTTGCTATTAGTAGTCTCCCACATACTTTCAGTCTCAGTTTCAGTTTTATGGGTGGGGTTGGAAAAAAAGTTTATGACTAAAGCTTGGATGTGAGAAAGCTTTGTGCAGGGTTGCATACTAAGCGTTCAAGGAGATGCTCTTAGCAAGGACTCCCATTCAGACACTGTGTGCTTGACACAGTCTTGCCAAAAACGATTTAAAGTTTTTGAAGAAAGTGTGGATGTGCATTAGGGGAGATGTGCTGTGGACAAGATGGATTAGGAAAAACCCAAGAGTCTTCCATTGGAGCTTTATGAGCATTCACCAAGTACAACAATTGATTTGGACAAGCATTCTGGATTATCCTAAATTAGCTTGGCAATCCATGCTTCAAAATATTGTGAGAGTCCCCTTTGCTTAGGACTATATTTTTTATAAGATTTCCAGAAGCAATGAGGTGCTCACTTTACCCTCTATTCACATGACAAGCTGAAGATTGGATGGTGCTATAACTTACTTAGGAGTAAGTTTATTAGTTGGTGAGTTTTTCCTTCCCCCATTCTCATGGCGGGTAATTGCTTTGCCGTCCCATGCAGGGCAAGACCCTAAACACGCCATTGAACTTCACAGGAGTCAAAGCAGTGTGGGACCTGATTTTTTCTTTTTCTTTTTGCAATGAAGTATTCATTCTTTTGTCCCCCTCCCCCAAAAGAAAAACGTAAATCTACAGAAGACAAAATGATAAATTTGTGCAAATTCAGAGTATGAATTCATGTAAGGTTTCCCCTCCAGTCAAGGGAGTTTCCTTACAGGATATACGAGTAAATGCTATATTGCATGGATCACTAGATCAATCAAGAGAACAAATCATGACAAACACTCTTAATAAATTATACCTGGCGAGTACAAACAGACTTCTTTTTTTTGGTCTAATTATTTTGGAACACAGCAAAACCATTTGCAGCCACACAGTTCTTCGTGTGACTGCAAAACTTTGCAGGTCCACCACCACCTCTTTCGGTCCAGTTCTTGAAGCCCACCAAATCTTTAGCCTTATGAGCTGCTGTGCAAAACCATCACATAATATGCTGCATTCAAGTCGGGGTCTACATTTACTTGTAACCAGAACAAAAGCAGGGAACTGTAGTAAATCCACTAGCGTGCAAAGTAATAGCCACTTCTGAAGGGAAAAAAAGGCAACAAAAACAACGGACTGTAGTAAATCCACCAGCATGCAAAGTAATAGCCACTTCCTCTGAAGGCCAAAAAAGGCAACTCCCTGGCACCGACATTTCTTTTCTTGCTGAATTGTTATTTAACAAATGATCAACTCATGACCTGAGCAAAATAAGTTGCATGCAAAGGACCCTCCAGACTCTATTCCCTTTCAATAGAATTAAAACCAGCTTGCCAAGTTTAAACTCAGGTCCCCCCCCCAAGTCCTGAGCCTTGGGGCTCAGCAGGGTTCTTTTAATGAACTTGTGGTGTAGCCAAAGTGTCGATCATCCAGAAAATAATTTAGCCAAATTTGGCTACATACTAGATATTAAAGTAGAAGAAAAACAGAATCCTTCTATATTCTTTGCTACCTAATTGGAACTTATCAAAAAATTCTGGTGATTTGGAATTTATTTTTTTTTTGAAATCTGATGAATTCGGGTTATTCTTTCATGAACGTTCCTTTTTATAGGTCAAAATCATATTTTTTAGGTCAAAATTTGGCAAAAATTCACCAGTATAAGAATAGCTGGGGCTAGGTAATAAGTAAGCTTTACCTTCCTCCTTTTGAAAAGAAATTCAGCTAAGCAAGAAAGGGTTACTTAGGCTACTTAGGAGACTATCTAGGATAGAGACTATCAAAATCTTATATGGGGGCTACATAAGACCTAATTAGGGATCTATCTAGAATAGGAGCTAACAAAAGTTTAGATGGGGATTACATAAAACTTATCTAGAGAGTTACCTAAAGATTAGATAAGGAGACACTTGACTGACTATCTAGGTTATGGGATATTTAAAAGTTATTTAAAGGATTACATAAAACCTATTTATGAGGCTAGCTATTGGATTAAGAATTACCTAGCATACAACAAACAGTGTCCCCTATACACCAAGTGATTTCATCAGATTTTAAGTGAACTCACTAGTTGTAGTGAATGAGGACCAATGAAAAAATAGTGAATTCATTGTTTTAATGAACGAGGATTAGTGAATTGCACTCACATTTTGTAATAACGTAGGGATTATTTAAGGACCTATTTTAAATTACTTAAGAATGACTCATAATGCAAGAAAAGGCTATCGAGGGACCTACCTAGGCTTATTCATAACTCCCCTACGTAATCCTTTAAATAGCACTCTAAATAGTCTTTATGTAACCCTTACATAAACTTTTGAAATCCTTTATATGAGAGCACCCCTAGATAATCCTTAAATGTGCCTTAGGTAATCCTTTACCTAAGCTCTAAGTAAAACCCCTAATAGAGGTAGTTCTCTTAATAGCTCCCTACATAAACCAAAGGTGGTGCCTAGGTAGGTCCTAACCTAGTTAACCCCTTATCCCAAGTAACCCCAATCCATGAGATATGTAGACTCTAGTGTGATTAAAATAAAAACTATGGTGACCACATGGAGTTGTTTATTCTTAATTTTGATGAGTGATCTCACTTTGGTGAACATTATGGATAATTTAAAAGGGGAGAATGAGTAAATGCATGACACCCAAAGCGAGGACCAAAACCACCATTACCTTATGGTCACCTTTAATGTATACCTAACAACTTCAACACTTGATTGTGATAGCACCACATATTACACCAATGTCAATTACAATAAATATCATATAGATTTTGTAACAAAATGGATGAGCCAAACAAAGTTTACCTTAGACATATGGTGAGAATCATCATGTCTATGTCAATGTGTTAATATGAGGTATTCAACATGAATATGTGCTACTATTGTTGTAAGGGAAACCTTATTCTGTATTGTATTCACTAAATTTTGAAAGATTCCTAATTCGACAAATCCTGGTGAGTTTTGAGGTATTCCTAGTTAGACAAGTCCTGATGGGTTTTTGGGAGAATACAAGGTCCAAAATCACCACCTTGCACAACTGATGTAAAAAGCCACCAATACAAACCCCAAAAATCACAAACTGACCAGTGTGAATCAGTTAATATAGTATATGAGAGACCAGCCTGTGTCCCCTTTGGGCCGAACAAATCCTGGTGGGTTTTGGGGGATGCTCTAGTTCAACAAATCCTCGTGGGTATTTCTGGGGATGTGGGAAGGAAAAAGTTGAGCTTCACATTTGTTATTTTTTAGATAATCATTTCCATTGGACCTGGATATGAACCTTCAACTCATGTCTCTCACTGGCCAAACCACATGTAGGTAGTGTTTCGGAACCCCCCAATCTGGCTAAAAAGCTGCCAAGTTTTACCACCACAGCCATATGGTAGTACCAGTTGTGTCCTCATCTCTCTGGAGTCCTCTGTTTTTTTTCTTTTTTATTTTGCTATTGTTGTGGTGTTGGTGGCTTCAGGTTTGTGAATCAATCCTATTTTGTGGGTCTGCTAGGGTTGGTGAGATCATGAGAAAATCTTGTGGAAAGTTTAACAAGCACCACATGCATAAAAGACAAGCTTTCGCTTCATATTTGTTTGTTTGAATTCTATTCTGGTGTTGATGTCTTTTTCCTTTTTTCTGGAGATACACAAAGATCTAGCCAGGTGGAATGAGCATAGGGACATAGAAATACCCAGCACAAGCAATGTGTTTTTAAAGTTGTTTTTCTATTGTTTTCTACTTGACTTTGTGGGCGTGTTGTTTTGTTGTTATGCCCTGCCGTCCATAAGGAGAGGGGCCATCACTTCAGGCATTTGTGGCAGGGTTTTTTTCCCCTCAATTTTGTGGTTTCTAAAGTTTGGTGACTTTTCTCAAAATTTAGCAATTTCTTTCTAATTTGATTTTTATTCTAAAAGTTCCAATTTTTTCCAAATTTTTTTATTGTGATAGTGCAAAACACTGATGGGTGGTAGTTTTGTATAGGACAAGGGCATGCGTTTAGACCCTTCTTGGATTTAAGGCCTGGCAAGCCTATTTTTTGGACAAAAAGGATGCTTACAAATCTGGAAGGAAGGTCCTGTTGGCTGTTCACCACAAGAGGTTTACACATGAGAATTGAGAAGAAAATACAGACCCAAAATTTCAGCCATTCTTTATAGCACTTAATTGCATTGTTTACACTCATATTTTCGTCTTGTTGACAGTGAGCTCATCCTGTTTATGATGAAGGCATTGTTTTTTTGCTCTCTAGGTACGGTAATTCCACTCTTGCGAGTTAGAATTTCTCATGGGTGCTATACCCTTTACATTTCACTTCTTTGTAAATAGAATTGGGTGTCCTGTTTGCTGGGTAATCTGCATCTCAGGAAGTGCATCCAAACAAATGGTTGACCAGATTTTTGAAGCCAATGCATGGCTTCAAGATGTTTGGTTGGTTATATGTGCATACCAATTGTGAAGACTTCACCCACCAAAATATTCAGCCTCCAAATATGTTTTCAGCTCGTACATGTGATCATCACACACAACATCAATGGAGTCTCCATTTGTTACACCAGCCTTTGACTAAATCATGTAAGCATGTTATCATAAGTTTAAAATACAAAGCAATGAACATAGGCTAATCCATCTCCTTTATCAAGCTTTATGAATTGTTGCTAATCAAACATCCCTATTCCCCAAAATACCCAAAGATCGCAAGAGGGAGATGTATCAAGTCAGACAGGGTGTTGCGTCTAGTTGAGGTTTTGAGAATGTTTATTGACATGGCAATCATTTGTTGGCTCTGAGCCAGGCTCAGATGTTCTTACTGACCTCATCAAGTAGGTAGGTCAGTAAAGTAAAATAGCTAAAGAGGTAGGTGGCAACCTCTACTATGTGGACTACTTATAGATGTTGGGGGGCGGGGTGAGGTACCGAGTTTGATGGGTTAGATTCATTGGTTCTGGTAAGTAGAAATCAAATTGAAATTGGGTCTGATTTTAGGAATCGGTTCTCAAACTGGAAGCTTTTAAGAACCAGAATTGGAGACAAGTTCCCTACTCAATTTATATGTGGAACCAGAAGCTGAACCAGAAGCAAGAGTTTAAGAAAAAAATTGGAAAACATGAGTAGAATTGCAGGCTAACCAGGTTAACAAGCAGTGAAATATTCACAAAGGAAGCAAGTGAAATCTCAGTATGTTCAGTTTTTCTAGTTTGCAATGTGCATCTGTTTACTTTCATGGGAACAGGGAAGGAGGTCTCCACCAAGAGTGTATCTGAAGGTTGTACCACTTCTGGATAAATACTATGAAGGTGAGTTTGCAAGTTGCTGGGAACTCAAAAGTTCAGCAATAAGTGCATGCTGAACTGCTAGTAATGGGGTCATCAGAATCCCAAGTCACAATTAAGTCTCATTTTGAGGTTGAGGGTTTTTTGGATCCCCAGATTGCTTTCAATTTTTCCTTGCTAGATGCTAGAATCAGACGCTTTTGTGCCGGTTTGTTTTTCCTTTAGTAGGCTATGTATCTCCTTTTATTCCTTGACAATTTAATTGCAGCATCTCTCATTCAATGTTCAAAGTGGAGATGCCAGCCAAAAAAAAAAGGAGAAAATAAATTAGAGTTAATGTTCACACTCAGTTTCTCTTCATTTTCATGCATAATAATAATTATGGCAGCTCTAATAAGTCTCTCTCTTCAATTGCATGCAATGTTGTGACAGCCCAATAACTTCTCTCCTTAAATTTTCAAGCAAATTTGTGACCGCCCAATAAGTTTGCATACAAAATTGTGACAGCCCAATAAGGGGTCGTGGACAAATGACATGAAGGGATCTCATCATTTCACATGATGGATTTGAAGCACATCATCCAACCTACCATCAATTCTTGGTGTGCTTCCAAAGCTTAATATGTAGTACCTCTAGTTACTTACTTAGCCAGCTTTTGGACCAGCAGTCACATTATACATATTTGCAGCTTAAAAATTTGGAAAAATATGAGGATTAAAAGGAAAATTGTTGAAATTTTATGTTAAGAAAAAAGATAATAAAATAAAAATTCCAAGAAAAAAAAACATTGTCGTACAATGCATTCTTACAATGTCAATCCACACGATCAACGCCTTTTTAAGGAAATGACTTGTGCAGCCAACGTGGCTATCACCCATAGGAAGATGTAAAAAATTGTGGTGATTTGTCCCTAGGAAGATTTAACTAAATTCAGTTACAAGTGAGATGCAAGGTATAAACATTTTTTAATCGTTCATCTAAACTTCTCACTGCACACTCAAAATGGGATATCGCTACCTTCAATAAAAATAATAATTAATAGTTCAATTCTACAAAATAAAACCCAAATTCAATATATTTCATTTTTGGCAGGACAGACCTTAATTTCCAAAAAGAAATTTAATTACTCGTCTCCATATGGATGACCATATTATGTGGGTACCCTAGATAGAAAGGAACCAGTTTTGTTAGATGACTATGTCTTTCATCCAAATTCTGGATGTAGTCCACAACCATAGCCAGCTTTAGGGGCTGTCTCACTGATGTGTCTCTTACTGATTGGACATCCCTGCCCAGTTATATCATATATTTAAGCTACACGTATCTAATTCTGTGTGGGTGAAAAGTGATCCGTATTCATTCTGTTTATGGATGAATAGTGATATGCATCCACCTGCTGAGCACATGTGGATGTAAATTTTGCTGGTTATGTCCGCAAATTGGCTGGAGGCTACTGGTTACCAGAATTAACCTCATGGCTCTGACACCTTGGCTATTTTTTGAAGACTAGTCAAAATATAAGTCATGACCACCCCATGTCATGTTCAGTATTGTTTTTTTTTGGTGAAGAATTATCAGATTTCTTCAAAAAAAGCCTTGTGTAAGCTTAGATTTCAAGCCTGGTGAAATCTAGCTCTTTTGTTTGCTTTGAAACATCATCATGCCCTAAAAGGTCACCTAAAAACATCATCACATTGTAAATCAATTGCCTTTCTAGGGAGGGAGTAGCACCAACATTCACTAGATTGCCCCCAAATGAAACCTTAAGTTGCTTCCTTTTATGTTTCACCTATTGGATTGTTGCCACCTTTTAATCCACTAAATCTAAGCAATTTGCTAAACTCTTCTCCATTCCTCCTCTTGTTTGTTAAAATGTTTCACTACATTTTGTTTTTTCACTTCGTAAGTTTAAAACTTAGGTTTAAAGACTCAAGAATTTTCAAGGTTCAAATTCAAGGTGTTACAACTTACACTCCATTTTAGTTTCTTAAAGTTTGAATCTTTATTCTTGGATTGCAATTTGTGATCTTAATTGGTTTGTTTTGCTTGTTGAACAATGGACAATGTTGAGCTACAAACAATGAACAACTTTTTCAAAAATTTGTGTAAGTCACAATATTCATTAGATCATGATTCTTGGATGAATTAGATTTGTGATTTGTGTTGGAACTTGGAGCTTGGATATTGGTCCTTAGAACTTGTTACTTGAAATCAAATTAGATTGTCATCAATGAAATGCAATGTGCATTAAAAGGTTTATGAAGTTATAACACACTTGTTCAAATGTGTGAACCTTTTTATATGGTGTAAATTTGTAACTTATAGTTGTAACTTGCACTTATATTACTTGTCACGAGGCAAGACTTAATGTAATATGCACATTGTACACTTGCCATAGTGCACATAAATGATGTTATGAGTCATGACCTATACGTTGCTTCTTGGTACATGCATTATGTAATGTGCAAACACACTCGATTTGTGAAACTTAAGTTTCTTAAATTTTTTTGCACTTTCTGTGTTTTTTCTATGGTTTTGTGACTTTGTAATGCACAATATGTCTTGGTGGTGGGTCCTTATTCATTTCTATCTATTCATAATTTATAAAGTATTGTTGTAAAAAGCTATTGTTTAAGCCACACCCCAACTTCAAGTTCACCTACTTTTATAATTGGTGAACCTTTAGCAATGGCACTCATATGGGTCTATGTGATGTACTTTCTAATAATAGGAATTAAACTCAGTCCTTGTGTGAGCTTGCTACCTTGAAAGGTAATAAACCTACAACAAAAATACCTATGATTTGTTGAAGTCCTTCAAATTTTCTTACATAGTCTCCCAATGTTCATTGAACAAAAGTGCCAATGGAGGTTTTGAATTAAAGAATGTCACCACTAAAAATTTATGGGTTTATGGGTCAAATAGAAGTTTCAAGTTTCTTGCATAGGAGACTGGTTTAGTTTGAACCATTGTTCCACACTAAAGCAAGCCAATGCTTCATATGAAGCACAAAAAGATTTGTTTAATTTTTTGAATCTTGAAAAGAACCCCAAAATGCATTGGCTAATCACCTTTTGTTGGGTTATGGCTCAACATATGCATGGCACTATTTTGAAGGCCATAAAATATGTTGTCGAAACAACTTAATACTTGTCATTATTTGTGATAAGGTAAGTATAATTGACAACCAAAATTGGTTGATAGTTCATGTTTATGTGGTTTAAAATTGGTTGTGATTTCAATCATTTTGTCTTTTGAATGCATGGTGGTTAAATCAAGTTTTGATAATCTTATTCAAATCCTTATGCAAGCCTTAATACATGAAGAAATTGATTGGCAATAGGCTTATGACATTTGGTGCTAATAGGCCTTTTGTTTTCCAAGGTGCTAGTCAAATGTTATTTGAAAAAATTAAATGATTGGGCTTCACATTCCATGGGGGTTCATGGTATGGCTCATAGAATCAACCTTGTAGTTCAAACTTTTTCATACTTACATATAGTGAACATAATTAAAGGTTTATTTCTTTGTACAACTATCTTTCTAATAGCTTCAAAAGACATTTGGAATTTACAAAGCTTGTAGAGTGTATGAAAATCAAAAGAGTCAAGATTCTGAAAAATCTCAAAACCTTTTGGATATCTATGTTGTTTACCCAACTTGTTATGGTGGAGTACAAAACTTTGTTGATGAAGATGGCCATTGATGGTCTTATCAATGACAAGGCAAAGCCAAACTTTGACCTTCTTTGCAATGTGTAGTATCATCTTCATTAATTACTTATGTAGATTAATTATTTATGTTGTTACTTGAAGCGACCAACTTCTTAATGTAAATTATGTGATCACTAATGAACAAAAAATACTAGGTAATTAAATTCTAGCTATTAATCAAATGCTTCAGGAGTTCTTATGCCTATTTCCTCAAACCTAATTTTAATTAAATGAATGTATAGAATATAAACCTTTGCACATGTTTGTTTTAAACAAATTTGAGCCAAGTTTTTAAAAAAAATTCTTCACATAGGTCAAAGGTAAAATCAAAGTTTTCAAGTTAAAAATTTACAAAGTGTGCCAAACAAACCATGATTTGGCTCAGATGAAACTTTTCTAGGTGAATAAGAATCATGGATAAGGAGGTATATATTACAAGTGGTTATTGCATAAATGTAAATAACATTTTTGTTTGGGTATATTTTTTACTCAAATATACCACAAGGTATATATAAGGTATATTATATAATTTAACTTATTTCTCAAAATTTATATACCTTAAATTGAAACATACCTTTTCTCTTAAAATTGATATAACTTAAACCTATTCATATACTTTTAGGCATATTTGAGGACAAATACATTTCAAAGACCAAATATGTAAGGTTTAAGATAAATAGGGATCTACACCAATATAACATATTTAAAACCCAAATATACCCTGTAACCTAATCTTGACTACAACGCTAAACCTAAAACCTATCTACTCCATTTGCATTAAATGTTGAACCTTTGTTCAAGGTGTTAAATTTGTGTTTCTACAAAGTGTTGTGTACATTTGCATCCTAAATCCTAACTACCTCCATTTGGAAAAAGGAACGTGCAATGAACTAAGCTAAAATGTACACATTTTCTTCTTACTAAAGTGAAAATTTCAAAGGATATAAATACCTGGATTTAACCCTAGAATAGGATATGTGATGAGTGGACTCCCCAGACCCGACCCTAATGTTAAAAAATTAAAAGTCATATACTTTTACCCTATGGGTAAAGATTTTTTAAAAATATGTATAATCTATATTGCCTCAGAATATAAAAAAACGATATACCCGCCCAACACTGGAAAGCAGGTAAGACATTTGGTGGCTACTAGGTAGGTAGCTGCATCTGGATGGGTAGTGCATAGCTAACTACCATGGTTACCTATGGGAGAATACAATGAAAAAGTGTTTCATTGTCCATGTACCATCATGTATCGTGCATGGTGTTTTGGTGGGTGCTTGGTTCACTCAACACTTTCTTTTAAATGTGTGACAAGTCCAGGTTTATATCTCTCATACACTACAGTTTAGATCCAATTTAGGTGCCCTTGTTTTGGGTTTTTGTCCATCTGTAGCGGTGTTTCTTTTTTCAATTTTGTGATGTAGCTCAGGTGACAAGTGTCCATATGCCGGTTTAGTCAAATATGGGGTATTAACAAAATATGAAAAGAAAAGAAATTGAACATCCTTATACTTTTCTGCTACCGTCTTGAACCATGTACAGGAAAATGAGGGTTTTTTAATTCTTTTAGTTTTTTAAATTTTCTTTTTGGTGCAAAATTGTTGAATTTTCCAAAATTTTGCAATGGTACAAAATTTCACACCAAAGAATAGGCTGATCTGTAAGCATCAGTCTAGTTACAATGTTATTGTGCGGAAAACACATTTGCTCCAGAAAACCAAAGAACTACCATGTGATTACTTGTACTATTAAAGAATAGTCTAACCTAATACATAGGGCAAATGGTATCCATACTAGGCTCAAAAAATTCCATTGCCTGTTTTCTTCTTCCCAAGGCTTCAAATTGTGCAATGAGGGACAATGCCTATAATTAATTGTTCCTGAAACTGCTACCCAAAACATGGACAGAATCAATAGCTGACCAGTTGGGACTCCTTAGGACAAAACCTTCATATGGGCTTTCTTTTCTGGCCCATATGAACCGACCCACTTGAATGCACAGGGGTGGTCATCAGTTCTTACCCTCACCCAAGTCTGTTCTCTTCAATGTCAATAGACAAATGAAATCATTTGGGAGAAAGGTTATAATTTTGTCCTGCATGTTGTAAACCCATGTAATAAAGCCATGAACAAACACAACACCAATAGCGGCTTGCATCACAAAATGTTGGGTACACTAATACTTGATGTCATATCATGCTAACTTACTTTTTATTGAATCCTGCACGGCAAAATTGGTGGCTTTTGCTTTTGGCAGCCTTTTGATTATTTGTGTCAATGCATCGAAGGATCCATAATGAGCAGTTTTCATTCTAAAATTGACTAGAAGAAAGTAGGGACGTGGAGTTTAGATGATGTTCACAACTAGGGCCAAGAACAAGAGAGAAGCAGAGTGGAGGTAATTGTTGTTGGAATATATGACCCTAAATGCATTGCAGCACCTATGTAGATTATGTGACCCAGCACTAGGGTTTTTTTTTCAAAGGATTTTGTGATGTAGCCAAGCCAGAGTGATAATCATGCAGAAAATAATTTAGTCAAATTTGACTACATACTACATAACAAAGTAAGGAAAAAAAAAACAGAATTCTTCTATATTCCTGGCTACCTACCGGAACTTATTATATAAATTTGGTGATTTTGAATCTTTCTTTTCAAAACATTGTGAATTTGGGCTGATTTTTTCCATAAAAAATCCTTCTTATAGGTCGAAATCAGATTTTCCAGGTCAAAATTTGGTGATAATTTGCCAATAAAAATCACTCCACAGCACGCACACACAAGCATGCCATCCATTGGAATCGCATAATGATGCAGTTGTCAATGAACCACAACTGGAACCTTGGTTATTTATCCTCTCAACCCTCCTATTTCCCCTCACACTACCTGCGCAGTAACTACCTGTGAGTGGGTGAGTATTATTATAAGTTGCTCGGGAATGGAACTGGTTGTTCTTATGTGGATTGGCAAGTATGTAAGGCACTTGGTGACTACTCCAGATGTCTATTCATGTGGACACTTAGAACATATTATATGGTTAACCACCATGGTTAGCTATGGAACATAGCCAAGGAATACAATGAAATTGTGTTTTCTATCCACACAGCATCCATCCTGCCTGGTGTGCTCGTCAATATTGATTCCTTCTTGCCCGCATATATAACCTACGAATTCTGTTCTGTACCAGTGTTAGCTAGTTCTTCTCTTTAAGAGAACCTTCCATTCTGGTTATGACATTAAAAATTTATTTGTTAGATTCTCCAAGTCTGGCTTTGAGCTTCATAGTTCTTCATATTTTAAAACCCTATGATTTCAGTTTTGGCACAGTTTTTTAAATGAAAAAAGTGAGTCTGATTTTAAAAATCGAGTTTGATTCCATGTGCACTTTACACATTCCCCAAAGACGGCATATTGTATGAGTAAGGCTATTTACTCCAAATTAAAACTTGGGATGCACTTGAGACCCTTAATATGAAGTTTTACGACTAATTAAAACAAATTATTTCCTTATAAAATTTAATTTACTTGTCAACTTCTTTTAAAATTTTCAACTTATTTTGCCTAAAGAACTTGAACTTATGCTTTACATGATTTTTGGCAAGGTTTTGATTTTTGGTTTCAATTCCACAATCCAATTCTCTTACAGATTCCAGTGAAAGGATATTGGTTCAAATCTAAGTCACAAGAACGTGGACATGAGGTTTGGCACTCCAAACCAAGGAACTTGCCAACAACTTAACGTTTGGACTTTGGAGCATCAAATCATTTGATGGTGTGAAAAAATTCTCCATTTCTTTTGAAAATTTATACATATATATATATATATAATGATGGGTTGGAAATAAAATAATAATGATTTATATATATATTATATATATAAAAAGTCATAGTTTTAGAGTTGCAATAGTCATTGCACACATTTCTTGTATACAACAAATGTTTGAGAACGCAGCAAAGAAAGAGTACCGAATCATATCACATTGGCCCATTTGTGTTGGACTGCAATCTTCTCATACATACATGAGTATTGGTGACCAAAGATTGTCTGGCTAGGTCCAGTAGTAGATCAGAGAAGCCATAAGAGCATTTATGATAGCAAAGGACTAGCCAGCATGATACTTTCTAGCTAGCCTACCCCATTCACACTACAACCGAATGTGAGTTTTTGTACTAGGTGGTGTTGGCTCATGACTGATGTGGAGGTCAACTTTGTGGTTTCATACATTAAATGTGAAATGTGTCGTGTGCTTTGGGGGCACATATCACAACAGTGTGAAATTTACGGCATTAATCCAAATTGTAGCATTAGTGTAATATGTGTCACAATAGACATCACATAGTTTACATTGTAATGAATGAGTTTACCTCATACTAGCCAATGTGAACCAAACTATTTTCTTATTGGTGAAAGTTTGCCAAAAAAAATTTAAATTTAAAGGCAAAATGAAAAAATTATGTGATTATGTGAGGTTTTCAATCACCAAAAGTGAGGAAAAAAAACTCTAAAACTTGCCAGATTTCTATCCTTGGTTTTCAATGTGTAGCTGAAATATAGAAGAATGATTACATATTTTTATTTCATATTTGGTTTATAGCCATATTTTGCTAAACACTCCTATGGAGGATCCCCACTTTTTCTACATCTTCTTATGGATGACATAGATGACCTTGGCTACAAACCAAAATTCCTTTAAAAAACACTGATGGTAAAGTGCCCAAATTCAATGGTAACAAGAAGCTAGTGTATGTTTGGCCACTAGATTTAATTTCAGAATTACATTATCACTTTTGTTTGGGTTTTGTGCCAAAAAAATATTCCACACTGGGCTACATCCTAGTAGGATTGCAAATCATGAAAAAATCTTTGATGAGTTTTGTAGTGTATTAGGAGGTGCTCTTCAAGACGGCTGCAATATTTTTTTATTTATAAAATCCATCATACTCAACAGGTGTCTATCACAAGAAATTTTTCTAAAACAATCTATCGATTTTTACACTATGTAATGCCCAAAACCACATGCATTAAATTATCAAAATTGGGCCCAACTTGGTTCCATCTTGCACATGCCCTTATCATATATATTAATTCACTTGGTCTCTCAGTCTGTGACAGGGCTTGGGAAGGGGGTTTTGTGTTCCCGCGAGCTTAGCGCTGTAAGCAGGACAGTGGCAACGAATTCTGAATGAAGGTGGGCCAACACGGGCGGGTTGTGTCGCAACCCTAGCCTTGGCTTGCGACCAAGGCAAAGGGGGGTTGCAAGGTTGCGGGCTTAGTAGTAGACCCGGGAGTCACATCACATGCTCCCAGGAGTGCAAACAGTCCAAAGAGTGTGAGGGAGTGAACCCTCACACTCCCAAGTGAACTCCCACGTTGGGAGTTGGTGAGAATTGGAGTCCCAAAAGGACTCCCGGAACTTCAGAGAGCGTTTTGAGGGGTCAAAACTCCATGGCTGGTTGCGCTCTTTATGTCAATGGAAAGGTCTTGAAGTGTAGATGTCCAAAATGGGCTCGCATTGCTCATTTGGACATCTGAAACACAAGTTAT
>Ga0116227_10002396_pt1 | contig 42761 bp, 42 predicted proteins | sample S1TSphgellanicum_FD_89693 | JGI IMG/M metagenome (GOLD analysis project Ga0116227, IMG submission 89693) | Host-associated microbial communities from peat moss isolated from Minnesota, USA - S1T2_Fb - Sphagnum magellanicum MG | ecosystem: Host-associated > Plants > Peat moss > Unclassified... | reverse complement strand
CAGGTTTGCTCTTGTCAAACAGACAATCTGCCAAGCTTCCATTCACCATGAAGTCATACACCAGCATTCTTTGATGCCCCTCTGCATGGTTGCTGTCTACACAACAGCCTCTGAGCACCACCAGGTTCCGATGCTTCAATTTGCTGATCATGTCCACTTCATTCAAGAAATCCGCATCACCCTCAGGTGTACAATTCCTGAATCTTTTGATGGCAATGGTTCGGCCATCCTTGAGCACTCCTTTGTACACACTCCCGAAGCTGCCTTCTCCTACCAAGTGTTTCTTAGAGAACCCATGAGTGGCAGCCTTGAGCTCCATCCAGTCAAACCACAGCAATGGAGCTGCATTTTGCTTCAACATCTTGTTGTTGCGAGCTACAAACTCACGGTGCACAGCAGCTTTTCTCCTGCGTCTTTCAATGAGGAAAATGAGAGCAGCTGCAACACTGATCAACCCAGCAGCTGCTGCACCAAGGCCAATGAACAAACCTGTGTGACTAGAGTCTGGAGGGTTGTACTGCACAGCAAGGATGCAAGTTGCGGTTACTGGATCCCAAGGACCAGCCTCATTCACAATACCAGCTGCATACATGATGATAAAGTTCGGGCACTGAGAACTATCATTGGAGGAGCCACTCACACCGAGCTGAGAGATGAGCAAAGTCATGTCATTCATGCACACACTGCACTGGCCATGGTTAGGAAGGGATTTGCAATCGGTGTCCACAGGAGCCGTTACAGTTGGACCTCCTATGATCCTCCGGAAGTCATCTACGGTTTCAATCCCTCTACAAAGCTTAGGGCTTCTGGTGAACAAGGGGGCACTGAAGGTGTCGCTATAGTTGTTGGAGCATTCTGTCACCACGTCTCGTTGCACTCCGATATGGCGCAGTTGGTCTCTGTACGCATCGAAGCAGACAAGCGTGGTGGCCATGTCCGGAAGCTCGAAGGTGTTCGTCTCTTTGAGGTACATGGCTGTCGCAAGTCCCATGCCTGACAATGCTGATGCGCAGCAGTTTGTCATGTTGGCTTCCGGACCGCAAGCTTGCTGCATCCATGTGTACTTGTTGAGAATCGAGAAATCCAGAGGGCAGCTTGATACGTTGTTGCTACTGCTCGAGTCTGCAGCTACTAGTGCACGCCGGCTCGCAACGGAGCTGCTGCGGCCATCATGATGAGATATGGGAAGAGGCTGAGGATCGACTCTGGCTGCAGCTGCAAGGGGTGGTAGTAGTAGATCGAGAACAAGCAGCAACAGTGAGCAGAAGAAGGTGAAGACGAAGAAGGAACTCCTGGAGCTCCGCGTCGCAATGACTGAGACCCTCATCCCAGAAAAGAACAAGAACAGGAACAAGATCCTTCAACCCTAATTCCTTGCTGTTGCATCAAACTTCGTGTTCTCGCAACTGTAAGGGAGTCTGACCTTCTGTTGCATCAAGTGTCACGCCAGAAACATGTAGGCTGCAGAAAACACGAAACGTGCTTCAGCTTCTGGTGACGCAAATCTCGCCCTTGGACAGCGCCAAGATCACACGCAAAAAAGGACCAAAAAAAAAAGCTGCTAAGAGCGAGGAACAGAAGGAGGAGAAGAAGAAGAAGCACCCAAATGAAAGAGAAACACCGGCTGCTGCTGCTGCTGCTGTACGTAAAAACTGTCGAGAGAAAACGCCGTAACAAAAAAATTCCTCAAGAATCCGAAAAGAAGAAACCCAAGCAACCAAGCAAGAAAGGAAAGGAAAGGAAAGGAAAGAAAAACCCCCGCTCTTTACATCACTATCAAAGAAGAAAGAACGCAAAGCAGCAGCTGATGGGTTCTTCCTTCGAATCCTCCCGACACAGAGTAAGAATAATCAGAAGAATAAAACGAGAATCCACGACAAAGGAACGCACCAAACAGAATTGAAGATCCCCACCCTAAAGAAAAGAAAAGAAAACAGGCAACGACCACGACACAACTTCTTGGCGAGCTCAAAAAATCCAGACAGCGAAAGAAAGAAAGAGAAAAAGAAAAAAAAAGCTTGAGCTAGTTTTTCCTCCAAAAAAATACAAACAGAAAGAAAAAATCCACAACATTTGTTCCTCAAATTTCAAGAACAAACTATTACTACTATTACTACTAAGTCTTGATAGAAAGAAAGCTCGAAGAAGCTCGAAGAACACTAGAGCAGGGAGCGGCTCGAAGACGCAGCTCCACGAAGTCGGAACAAGACGAAGAACAAGAAGAGGCTTGAAGAAGCTGGACGACGAAGAAGGGGTTCTCCATCCCTCCATCCACCCATCCATCCATCATTATCATCAGTCGTTGCAAGGAACTTGCAGCGTTTCTTATTTCCGAGAAATTTCGCCAAATGGCGATTTGTTTTTCAAATTGGCGATTTTTTTGTGTTTTTTATATAAATAGTTAGCAAATTATGAATTTTAAAAAAAAAAACCCCAGATTCAATCCTAAATTTCTAGAAATATCCTGCTGGAACCCCATTCTAATCCTAAGTTCCAGCGATTAGCCAAAAATATAGAAGGACACTAGATTTTCTTTTTTTCTTTGGTATTTTCCTATTGCCAAATCCGACTAATTAGTCTCATGGATGATCGCCACTTGAGCAACATCCCAAAATTGAAAAAAAAAACAAAAAAACAAAAAAAAACACTGCAAGGAAGGTAAATCAAACAAAACGACAAAGTCAATTTTCTGCCGAGCATGCCTTGGACAGACGACGAGAAGAAGGTTCGGAAGAAAAGAGTGGAAAGGAGGGTAAGTTGGAAAGAAATGAGCATGTGTTGGTTGTTTTTGTGTTGTTTGTTTTATTTTTCCTCAAAGCATGTGCTGCTTCAGTCTGTCTGAACTTCTGCAGCTTTTTGTGGCTTTTCACATTCTAAACGTGCTTTCCAGAGTCAGTGACAACTGAGTTAATTAGTTAGTTAGTTAGTCAGTCAGTTAGTGGGTGGGTGAGTGAGTGAGTGGCCTCACTTTTTTTTCTGCTAAGTTAACAAGGGGTGTCTCACAACTGTGGCCTTGCCATTTACATTAAAAAGTATCTTAAGGTCAAAAGAAGAATTACACAAACTCAAATATTTCACCATGCAAAAATCTAATCTTCTAAAAATCCTCTAAAAAGAAACCAAATCCTTGAAGATATTATAACTCTATTATAACTAATCTCAAGTTTCAACACAAGTCAAAATATCATCTTTCAAAATCCTCGTATGAAAATAAACCTATTATTATTACCTAGTAGGGGTCAAAATCCATTGAGCTAGTATGCTCTATAATGAATCTAAACACAATATCCTTGCCTTGGTAGTAGGCAAGGCCAACAAATTGTCACAAGTAAAACTTTTCTGTGTGGGTAGCCTATCGGACGTCATCAAAGAGACTGTAGCTAGCCCTGTTGTTCGGTGTATGGTATCTATTATTAGTTCTATTAACTAATGGTGGTTGCCTACTGATTTTATTTTATTTTATTATTTTATTATTTTATTATTATTTAATAAATATTTTGGGGTTGGTTGCAATGGGCCATTTTTTATTGGCCCATTTGAAGAGAAAGCTGAAACTTTGAAGCCTCCCCAAAATTAAAGTTTCTATGTACAAATGGAGTGCCCTTTCCTTTGACCCAACTATACAACTGAAAAAGGGAGAACTTTGGGCAATACATATGGGATAAAAGTGTGATGCTATTGGGAACACATTGAGAACTTGGGGAACATCAACGAGAACATGTGAGATCACCAAAAATAAAGTTTTAATTCCATCCTTTCAACTCTTTCCCCAAGAGAAAAAATGAGCCCTCTTGAGTGGATGTTCATCATCTCATTGGCTGCAGGCAAGTCCTATGCCTAAATTGTCACCATTTTTACTTGAACTAGTACCCCTTTCTAAGAGCATGGTTGCCTCCTAGCGTATCATAATAAATATCCCATCCTAAGAGTAAATCAAGGTGTTTGAGGCACTGAATCCAAATTTAACATTTCTTGGGTTGAATATGGCCCTAAAAGGCCTCACTCAAGAAGAAGGTGAGGATCCAAGTGCCACTTTATTGTTAAAGTTTTCTCCAAACAATAGCCAATTTTTTTTTTTAAATCAATTTTATAAATCAAGGAGTAGGCATCAAACACAGCAAGGTAGATTTAGCATTCATTGCTAAAGTTTTCTCCAAACAACAGCAAACTGATGAGAGACTTTTGGGGACAATTGAAAGTGACCACATTTGTGAAAATTTTCCTCATTCCCTTACAAGTCTTTTTGTGAAAAAATTAGGCATCTATGGTGAAACATCATTTTGTTTTGGTTGCACATTGCTGACTATAAACTGTTTTGGCAAAAAAATTGCAAAGATAGAGTGTTTTGTTAGGGTTTTCAATCACCAGTTTTTGAAAAAAAATTGATGAAAATTGACAGATTTCTATATTGGCTTTACCATATTGCGCACAATGTGGAAGGATCGTTAATTGTTTTTCACTTTCATATCTTGTTTGTTTATAGCCAAATCTTGAAGATCTTTGTAGGCTTGGCCAAGTGTTCCTTGTTAAGTTCCTAATCAAGTTATTTATTTTGTTCCCAATTCCCATATATGCCCCACATTTATTCCTTAATTTCATCTAATGCTTTGTCATATGTTCCTCACCCAATGCCCTACATAAGTGGCCAAAATGGACGTGATAGGTATATAAATTGTACCTTGGCATTGTCAAATGATTCGAGGCTTGCTCTGTGATGGGGCCAATCAACAAGGCCCACCATTGGATGTACGCTTAACTAATTAATACTATTACAAGCTATACACTTCAAATGTATAGGTACCCATACCTAGTGCGGTGCCTTTTCAACCTTGAAGCTTGACCCAATTGTGGTGTCTCCCATTTCTTTTCACTAGTTTGAACCCCCTGCCTAATGCACAGGTGTGTGTGTATTTGATGGTACATATTACAAAATTACAACTACAAACTACATTTCCAAAACCTCTCTACATATCACATTCCGCATGTATTCATGGGGACCCTGGCTGCTGAAAATCTTGATGTTTGCACTGCTTGTGACCCGTGAGATAGCAACATACAGCTGACCATGGTAAAAGATCGAAGACGGCAAATATAACCCAAATGCCACTTGAACAGGAAAATTGACGACGAGATTGATATCAAAATCTTGGGGGTGCCCCCCCCCCCCACCTGGGGCCAGGCACGCCTTTCCTAGACAGTGACACATGCACAGAGGGGGGGGGGGGGTGTTATTTATTTCTGTCAGGGTTTTCTTCCCTGTGTGATGCCATCCATGGATGGATGACGAGATGGATGGATGGAAAAAGCTTCACGAAAAACGACCACGACGTCCTTTACTATATGTAATTACACTTTTCCATGATCCATGTCAAGAATGTGGAAGAAGATGGCACTGGTGGAAGAAGAAAAGGCACAATAGAGATTCTGTGCAATGTGGGTGGGTTGCCCATGGGTTTTCTTCCATCCCCCAAGGACTTGTAAACAGTAGTAGTTTTTTTTTCAAAAAATCACATAATTGCCTGACTGGCTGCTTTTTTGGTGACAATGGGGTTCATTTTGCAACAGTTATTTTTTGTTGATGAAATCTATGGGTACAAAGGAAAAAAGTTTTATGATATTTATGCTATCTTATTTTCTAATGATTGCAGATTTGGCTATGGAATTTGGGTTTACTTTGTCAGACTTGGTTATGTTACTTTGAGAGTGGTAGCAGAATTGGCTTTAGGTGTTTGGGACTTGTGGCATATTTGTCTAATCAATGTGTGGCCATGCAAGCTTGTTATGTTAAACTCATTATTACTCGTAATGGTGAGGTAATGATGAAGGAATCAACAAATGTGAATTTAGTCATTTGAATGTGGTTGAAAATTCAATCTTTTCCAATTTTGATTCAAAGGTTAAATGAGTACCTGAAGGTTGTAGAAATAACTATGGTGCAAATGTTTGGTTTAGTGGAGGATAAAAGGACCTTTAACAACTTAGCTTTTGTGAAAAGTAAGTTGTGTAATCAATTGACCACATATCTCAACTTGTTCACTCATAATTTTTACACAATATTTAATTTTTTATATGGTGAAACCATTGCAACATGGAAAGAAGTTTACATTAGGTACTAAGTAGATGGTTAGATCTATCCAAAATCACAATTTTTTTCTTGAAGTTGCCATTTGTAAGGGCAATTATTCTTTTGAGGTGTTTGTAATTTTTTTCCAAAAATGCAAGTTGTATGATTTTTGTATGTTGTATGTGGATTTAAGAAAAAGTTCCAAGTTTGGTTATGAAAGCCATCCATTGTCCAGTTGTGTGGGTGTTAAATTTGATGTTTCAAAATTAAGATTTGTTTGTGAGATGTTTATGTGGGTGTAGGACTCCTCTACTACATGGGAAGGACCTTTTGAGGTTGAGGTTCAATTCTCCTATAAGAAATGTTTATTAATGTGTGTGTTTGAATTTTGAGATTGAATAATTTAAAGTGTAACCAATACATCTACCTTGTGTTCATGTTTGACACAATTTTGTAAACAAGTAGATTCTGTAGCATACCATAATTACTTCTTTGGAAGTCTTTCAAGTTTCCATACCCCAAGTGCAACCACAAGCAAAATCTTCTTTTGGTCCGATGATATAGGGGTCATAAGAAGAAAGTCATTAGCAGAAAATGCACATCCTGTAACATCCATGGGGTTGAATAATTTCCAGTTGGCAAGGTTCTCCAACTGTGCGGATTTATTTGCCCACCAAAGAGTGGTTGGACATGGGTTTGCCTTTGTTGAATGGAGAGAACAACACAAAAAGGTCTCAGAAGAGGAGGAAGATTATATGTCTAAGAACTCTGTTCTTTGAAATGTTGTTCTTTGGAGGATTACATGTCCATTCTGGTCTTTGAGCACAGCACTCTGGATTCAGAATGCAATAGCACACCTACATACTGGACTTCACGATATAGTTCCTTTCACCAGAATTCTTCAGTCTTCAAAGTATGCTCCTCTAAACCCAAAACCCTGTACTTCTCACATGCAACTCCACTTTAGCAGAGTAACCAACCCCATCATGTTTGTTGCAAATTCAGGGATGAAACCACATTTTATGCAAGTCATGATGTTACAGCACACAATGCTCCCCAATCCAGAACATGTCATTTACACATCCCCTTCCCTCTCCTCCACCAAAAACCAAAAGAATCAATCAAACAAAGAAAACAAAAACCAAAGCACCAAATCCAGAGCACGTGCACACCCCTTCCCTCTCCTTCTCCTCCACCAAAAAACGAAAAGGAACAATCCAACAAACCAAACAAAAACCAAAGCAAAGACAATTACAGGTTTAGGGTTTAGGGTTTTGGTGGATTCAGCAAACATGAATTCCTCCTCCTTCCTTCTCCTTCTCCAGCCTCTGACATTAAGAAGAACCCATTCATGCATGCTGCAATAATGTCAACAACTGGAGCAATTTTGCACCCAATTCCCAAAGAAATCGCTTGTAGGAAAACCTAAATGCATCAAGGTCAAAAACAGACATGGTCCTCACATACCCTCCCATGCTCTCAAAGTGCAGAGGTACTTCACAAGTGTCTGAAGGGAAAGCAAAAGTTTGCAGAAGAGAGAAGTGAATTTGGTGGTGACTGAGAGATTTTGACAGAAAAAAAAGGATCTGCAACAAGACAGAGAGGAATGGGTGAGAGAGTTTTTGAAGGAAGGATCTGCATCAAGAGAAAATGTGAAGGAACGCTGATGATGGGTGACAGAGGAGTTCGAGGAGAAGAACAAGAACAAGAACAAGAGAAGAAGAAAAGAAGAAGAGATTTGGAGGGAATCGCTGTTCTTGCATGGTTGCCTTCAGGTTCAGTCTCGGGTCATTTTATTCACCCAGCATCTTCCACTTGCTTGGGACTCTTCGGCACTGGTAAGGATGGATCCCTGCCTGCCCGCCCACCCATTTGCTGCATCATCATCATCATCTCCAGAACCAAGTTCACTGGGAATCAACTGTGGGTGCTTGGGTTTCTTTTCTTTTTCTCTTGTTTTTGGGTCGTTTAGGGTTTAGCGATGGGTGGTTAGCATTTGATTCTGACTCCACAATTCCACAATCACTTGTTGCAGAGATACCATGTGAGAGAGAATGCAGCCGAGGCGAAGATCACCGGTTGCTGAATTTCACCATCCTGGACTTTACTGTATGTTTTCTTTCTGACTGTTTTTCGCCCCATTTTTCTCTCCCTCTCTCCCTAGTTTGATTGCTTGCTTCAGGGTTTAGTGGGGTTTCAACTCTTGAAGGAAGGTTGGTTCATCTTGCTCTTCTTGCATTTCCTCTTGTTGTTGTTCTCTCTCTCTCTCTCTCTTTCCTCTGGGCAGCCTTTTTCTGGACAGAGAGGAGTAGGGTTTTAGGCATTTCCACTGATCAGGTTTTGCAACTGAGGCAAAACCAAGGCAGGTAAAGCACCAGCACCACCAAGGGTTTTGCATGATCTGCAGTTTTCTCAAATCCTGAGAAGCAACCAACGTTGAAATGTAGACTGCAATCCAGAGTCACGGCAATCCAGCAACCCTAAACCCTAAACCGCAAGCCAAAGAATCTCGTCATTGAAATGATGTGAGATGAGACACAAAATGGGTGAAGCAACTGCAACCTGCACGCTTGCAGAAATTCAAATGTCTTAGCCAAAGATTGTCACACTGCTTTGATGTGGTCTCAGGCTGCTTTGATGTGGTGGTCTCATTGTTGCCAAACGTTGCTTACCATCTTATTAACCAGATACTAGCTCTCTTCCTGAAGCATTTTTTTTGGGTGAAGGACCAGACTGAAAGGAGTAGTTGAGTTGATGTGAGGAAATATGACAGCTGTGTGAGTATGAAATCCTGTGAACAAAAGTTCTTGTTGTTCAAGGTTCTTTGATGTTTCTGGACAATTTAGCAATTTTGCTGCAACAGAAGTTTCCCTTCAAGATCAACACCACTGACAGCAATTTTTTCTTTTTCTTACAGATGTGGAAGCAATTGTGGGAGTATTTTGTGATGATGTTTTGTGTGTAAATGCAGACAAGGAAAGAGACATCTGTTGTGGTTGAGCGCAGGGGACTAGATGCAGCTCGCCTCTCCAGTGCCTGTGATATCCATGGGTATAGTTTTAGCTTTCCTACAATCTCCACCCAAATTTCCTTCATCCCTGCAAATTGTGCACTTTGATTTGCAGTTTGATTATTTGAAAGTCGAGCACATGTGTTTCTTTTAGAATGTGACTGGTAGTATTGGATCCAGCACCTCTCAACTGCTGAGGTTTGAATGTGGGAAAATGCAGATGGGAAGAGGAGTTAGTTCGAGGGACAGGCAATCCTCAAGGAGTTGGGGAGCAGCTACTGGTCATTTCATTTGAGTGTGAAACACTCAAGGCAGATAACAAAGCTGAACATTACATAAAACAATTCTTCCCATCTTTGGTAGGACTTGATGCTGTTGGTAAGGCCACAAAATCTTTTTTCTCTCAATTTCTTCTTCCTGCAACATTTCTTTTCCAAAGGAATTTTTTTCTCCCAGTTTCATTCTGGAAGCTATACAGTGAGACCCAACTGCAGGATTGTCAAGAAGCTGCAGGATCAAGTGATTCCACAAAACCAACAACTCCACTTTAGTTTCAATGATCACACAATTGGCTTGAATTCTTACTATCCTTGTTTGTGTTGCAGTAAACATTGGGACAATGACTATTAAGGGACTTAAGCTTGATGCCAGCAGCAGTGTGTTAGTGGATGCTCCCTATGCAGCTGAAGCCCATGCTTGTACCAAAGATCTCAATCTGGAACCCATTACCAAGAGGGCTAATGTGGATCTCTGGAAATTAGTGGATGAGGAGCTGAAGGCTGAGGGGCTTACTGTTGACAACAACAATGTCAAAAAGGAGATCTCGTCACTACTAGAGACTGAGCAAAATATTAATGAAGTCACAGTTCTTCCATTCAACAACAGTTCCAGCACACTTGAATCTGATTTAACCAAGTCCGAGAAACCAGGTGATGATCTATGGAGTTTTTAGGTGATAACATCTTAAGCAAACAGTGGTTGTTACTCAGATTTCAGCAATGCACAATTTCACAGCCCTCTCTTGATTTTGCTTGAATAGAGATACAATGACTCTTGGTTCCACAGCAAACTCATAGTTTCGAAACTTCTGTGATCATTGTCTGTTGAGAAAAATAACAAACCCACATTTCCTTCTTGATCAGTCAATCAATCTACAATGTTGAGGTGCCTGTTTATGAACTTCAACAAGAAAAATAGATGCTCACCCATGGTTGAAATCTTCCTGCAAAGTAGATTTTTTTTCAACTATGAGTTTAATCTGATTGTTGTTTGCTTGCATTGTGGAAATGACTTCTGACTGAAAACAAGATCCAGAAATGGTGTGCACTTGTTTTGGGGCGCCTTTAAGTGAGTCAGTGGGGGATCAGTAAGGGCAACTAGTCATTGCAATTCATGATGAAGGTGATGGTCTAATACTTTGCATTGCAACACTGACAAGGTTATGACTGGACCCATGGATTGTAATTTCAGTTTTCATTTCAGTGGAACTGATGACATAGTGGGTACTTTGCTAAAATAAAAGAAAGAAATCAACTGGAAGAGAGTTATCCTTGTCCAAAATGTTCAACCACAATTGTTATAAGATCAACTAGTGTGGCCTGTGCCGTTGGCCCAAGTGTTACCACATCCTCAACTGATATTTCCTTCCAAAACCTGGTTTTTTGGAATTTATTTGAATTTTCAGCAGCAGAAATCACTTAAAAATCAATATCTCCCACATTCTGAATCCAAATCTTACTCAAAAAATTCCATTAAATCCTGCTCATCAAGATCTTTTCAACAACACCAAAGGCACATTCCAATTCCTCCTAAATTTTCAGCTACAATTTAATCTAACTTTCAATGAAGAAATCATTCAATATTCAAGAACTTTTGCACCACAAGTTCAAACGTCATGGAACCAAGCCCATGCACCCCTCCTTGTCGAGAGCTTTCCAAAGACACCAAGAACACAATCTGAAGCATCCCCGATCAGTGGATCTCATAACTACAAAACAAAACAAAACAAACTACCTTCCTTCATAGCGAGATGTTCCTTACATGCCATTCCTTCAATGTCTAATTCTATTATTCCCCCCCAATGCGATCTTTGCAATTTGATGTCACTACCTCCTTGTCATTATCAAGTGCAAAAATTAAAGACAATTAATTATCTTCAAGTATTCAAACAAGCAAACATTAGTAAATCACTAAGACAAGTGATGTGCACTTGGCAATTATTGGCTTTCCATCAATTTATCCACCATTGTTAGAAAGTTGTTCTCAAAATCTTGGTGAACGTTATGTGTAAGATTTGACATGCGATTAGTCAAGGTACAATGAATGCTTGCCTATAAGCCTTGTCAAAAGCCCCTAATCACAATGTTTCACTCTTCAACAATGAAGGTTAAGTTACACTATGGGTGTAGGCTATATTGCTATGTCTTCATCCTCCTCCATTTCATTGTCTTGGTCTTTTTACTCTTTTCTCTTTTGTCATGCTTTTGGTAGGAAGAGTTAGGGTTATGTCACCATCATCAAATCACAAGAAAGACCTTATGTTTCATATTAGATAATGATATTACTGCACCATGTTTACCTTGAACTCTATTGGGATGTAAGAACATGGGAGCATGGTTTAAATTGCATAAGGATAAATTCATTTTTTATAAACCATCTTCATTTTTTCAAGAGGAATGAGATTTTGCACATTGTACACAACCTATATATTGACAATGAGTCCTTTTGTTAGAGAATTTTGAAGACTTCACTCACAATTAACTCATTAGTCTTTGAAGAATTATGAAGACCTTAAGATGTTAAATTATTTGAAATACTTCTTCATCCACACCATTTTGTTGTGCCTTTATTGTTTGCTCCAATTTTATTCCTACGACTCAACATGCCTATGTTCCAATGTCATAAATAGATGCATCAACTTTATTTTTTATAAATCTTTTCACACCATTGATAATTGAATCAGTTTGAAAACAACTTTACACTTAAATAAGTATTTTGCTTTGTCACCTTTCAATTATCTAATTGGAAAATATATTGAATACATATAGTATGTTGAAAAAAAATAGTTTTATCACATGATCTTATCATGTTGAGTTGCATCTTCATCATTCTTCACAATTTCAAATATTGAAACTAAATTTTAAATAAATATATGGTATCAAAATTTGATGTAAGAAAAAAATTATAATTAAATTTAAGGTGGCTTCAATAATGTGCATATTATAAAACTAAATAATAATAGGGTAGGGGGAAAAAATCCTTTGCTTAATAGAAAAATCTGCAAAGTCAAGGCCCATTCCACCCTTCATTAATTGGGCTTCCATCTGTCGTTTGACACCCAATAATGAATTAACTTTTAAATCCCTCTATATATTAGAAAACCAAACCCCCAAACTAATCATGAAATAGCATTAATTGCACAACATTGTAGTACATGTGTAGTTTTGGCATAAATTATTTTTTTTATTTTCTTAAAAAATGTATGAACCCTTTATGTTGAAATTTTCAAAAAAATCAAATTTGAAAGCAACTAGAAAAAAAAACCTTTAACATTTATAAATTGAAACATTATAATCGAACAAATTGTGACAACCATAATGAAAGGAAAATGAAAAAATGAAGGAATATTGAAAATGAAAAACCTAAAAACATGGAACATGAAATGTAGGTCACATCATGCACATCTATGGTTTTAAACGTGTGAAGCCTTGAAGGTGGACTCATTCCCAAAATATGGGGCCTAGGATGGAACAGTAACCAAGTTCGATTTCACATTAATGTTTCCCACTCATGGCTCTATATGCATTGTAAACCACAAAACCTTTACATGAACTTAAACATATGTAGATCACGAGACATAAGAAGGGATAGTTCCTACACATGCATATACATGTAAAATCCTTCCCACTTTTAAGAAGTAAGTTTTTTTTTTTCTTTTATAAAAGGGCTGTAACAAAAAATAGGGTTGTGTAATTGGCATTCAACCCATTGTTTTATAAATGTTAAACTATTAATATCATTGAATACACAACAAATGTGAAAGTGCACTCAAACAAATGTAAAATGTATAGATGTTCAACACAATGTTTTCACAACTATTGTTGTCACTAATGTCAATGCCATGGAGTTCATTCATTTGAATGTTCATCTTTGTATTTAGCTTTTAGTTCAGTTTCAATTCACTCTTAATTAACTTTTAATTCACTTCTAATTGATTATTAATTCACTTTTAGTTAAATCCTAATTCATTTCTAGTTAATTTTTATTTCATAATTAATTCTTAGTTCACTTGCAGTTAACTTTTAGTTCACTTTTAATTAACTTTCAATTCACTATTAGTTAAATTTTAGTCCACTCTTAATTGAGTTTTGATTCATTCATAATTCACATGTAGGTGCACATGGGATACACATGGGTGAACATGGGGCACATTTCAACTAAAATTTTATTGAAAAACTTCTTTGAATTAGGTGTTCAATACATATAAATAAAAGTAAAATTTTCCATTACTTTTAGTTTGTTCAACACCAATTTTGTGAACATTTTCTTGTCATAGTTTCATTATGTTTTTTCTTTGCAATAAAAACTTGTCGGATTTTTATTCACACATGTCATGTTCTTATTTTTGTTTTTTTTTGTTTCATGATCTAGATTTAGAACTAAGCATGCCCTTGTTTTCATTTTGGTTAAAAAACCATGTAGTCTTGGTTATTTTCATGCCTATAACAATTGCATCAAGTTCAATAATCATGCTAAATTAAAAATATTCATAACAACATGAAATTTAAACAATTTGGTAAATCAAATCCCTTTGAACATCACTTTGGTGGCTATCATGATCTTTTCCACATCAAGAATCCGTTAAATCCCATTACAAACTCCCAACAATCCCAACAAATAATCCCCAAGCAAATTCACAAGGAATTCTTTGGATATGTGTGTTTTTGGTCTCCCAAACTCAATTTGATACCCAAATCCATAACTCCCCAGAGAATTCTTTGGATATGTGTGTTTTTGGTCTCCCAAACTCAATTTGATACCCAAACCCATAACTCCCCAGAGTTCCCAATACTAATGCACTACTAATACCTCCACTAACCCAAATTCTTGATGTCAATTGCTATAGACCAACCCTTAAGTCCCCTAAGGGTTTTTCATTGTATCCACTAGATACACGAACATTTTCATATTGTTTTATTACATGGTTCTTAAATGTTGACTTCAATGCGAAACAAAAAAAGTATCAAAGTCTCTATAAAACTTGAACAATGTTAACAACAAATGCCTACTCTTTAAAACAATAGAACATGCTCAAGCAAAACTATTGAAAGATTACACACTTAACTTTAAAGAAACTTCTACCTTTTATCCACTCCATCACCTTCCCTTCATTACATTCACTAGCCATACTTCCCATTGAGTTCCCACCATCACCAAGATCCATCAAGCACAAGAGAACAACCCACCATTGTCGTTGTCATACATTATTAAACTTCTCAACTCAACTCCACTACATCCTATCAATAGACAAGCAAAATAATTCATAGCCTCTCAAGACCAAAAGAGGCCACCATCAACTGCCCCTACTTTTGTCTTTTCCATATTTTGACATATTGTTTTTCTCCATTAGGTCATCCTCCAACAAATATTTTCATCCCAACTTCCCTTCAAATTACATATTTAACAGCTCCCTTTTAGATCTAGATGTGTCCTCACAACTTATGTCAACTATAATTCAGGGTAATACAACTACATGACCCTCCTTGGACATTCCCATTCTTGCTTGTTCTTACCTCGTATAATGCACTTGTGCCCACTTTCATCATTTTTCACATTGTCCTACTCATCCACATAACCAACAAAGAAGTAAGGTCCCTCCAAATTCTTAGTTAATGATTTTTTTTACCTTGTTTCTTCATCTTGACAATGTCAATTGCGGGTTGAAAACCAAAAATATATATTTTCCCTTTCACAAGGCATAAGTCTTCTTCTGTTATATTTGAGCCATTTCATTATTCCCCAAGACTATTTTGTGTAATTCTGCAAAATCAACTCCAATTTCATAATCATTTGTTCAATGAGCTATTCAATGTTGAGTTCCTCATAAAAAAATCTATGTCAACTGGCTCAGGTAATTGTCACCTTTCAATCTTGACATACATCTAATCAAAATCATGAATGAAGAAAATTTTGTGTTTGCCCAAAATTCCATAGCAATATCCAAATAACACCCTTAGTAGTTGAAAATCCCAATGTCTTTGCATTGTCATGTAGTCTCGATCGTCTTCATCAATCTTTTCACCATTCCATTACACCGAGGCTATTGAGGTGTTGTTATACTACTGTTGTATATCATATACTTTACACAAATTGTCAAATTCTACACACTGCTCACCACCATTATAAGTGAGGATGAGTTTTGGCCACTTTTGATTTAATTTTTTAAACTAATGTATGTGGTTGCAAAATGTCATTGAAACTTTCAAAACTAGTGGTATCCCAAAGAATCTATTGAGCCAATTTTTGATTATTGCATTGAATGTGGAAGATTTAACATGGGGTCACCAAATTTTTGTTTTGGAAGGCAAGAACCTTGACAAATAAAAAATTCAATATAATTTTTGAAACATAAAACGGAATATACATATTACAACCACTTTGCAAATGGTAATGGGTTCAATTCACGACTAGGATTTGGATATTGTAACCAATGTTGGCCAGATATTAAAAATTGATAATCTTGAGTCCAATAGGTGTAGGGCAGGTTATTGATAAGGAATAAGAAAACATAATTATGGCTTGAGAAATGTGATTAATTTAAAAACATTTCAAAGAACATCCAAAATCATTTTTAAATTACAATAAAATGAAATTAATCTCTGAATTTTAATTTTATGATCATTTAAAAAAAAAATCTATGTTCATTTAATTTATGATCATTAACTTACGTTATATTTAGCTTCACCTTTTTTTTGAAAAAATTCAAAGGGTATGTGTAAGAGAAGTAAATACATTGTAAAGGATATGGAGGTTTTGAAAAGGTATTTGAAAAATAATTTGAAAAATAAAAATATTGGTAAAGGTAATGTGCCTTTTTATATCCATGTAGGTGGTATGGAAGGCAATGACGTAGTTAGACTTTGAAGTTTCATTTATTGGGTGTGCAAAATAATGGCATGATGTCATGGATGACTTGAAGATGTAAACTTTGAATAAATCCAAAAAACAACCAAATTTTACTTGATAATTTGAAAATCACCTTATTTCAACATAACCCTAACATTTGTACCCATGGACACTTTGCACATGGAAGAAAATTAATGTTCAATTATCCAATTTGATTTGCCAAAATGTCATTTTACTTTAATGGTTCATATTGCCTTAATATGAAAGATGGACATTTGTTTTTTTAATGATGGGTTAAAGTCCATATCCAAAATTCTAAAGTTCAGAAAAGAAAAAACAATACAAAACTACATAAATCAATGTCCAATTTAAACAGACCGCATATATTAGAAACAATGTAGTATATAAAAATTACACAATAAAATGTAAATAAAAATAGATTATTGATATTATAGATCAAATAAATAATTGATATTATTTATTAAATAAATAAAAATATTGACTAGTCCTTTTTTAATTTAATTTAATATATAAAATAGTATTTTAGCTCTTTTTCTAATGTCTTTTTCCATAGAAATTATTTAGGGAAACTCTTCAAAAATCATTTCAACAACAATAAAGCCTTAAATTTAGTCACATATGTCTGATAAATGCCCATGTCCAAATGCGAATGCCTGGCTCCATGCCTCCACCCGGGACACCCGGCGAAGCACCGGCCGGAGGTGGCAAACCGCCGGCACACACACCCCCACCGCGCCCCCCCCCCAACTTAGGATTTCAGCCTCTAGGGTTTCCAAGGGTTTTGCGAGCTTCTTCTTAGGGTTTTAGCCTCAACGGTTTTGCGAGCTTTTTCGCTTCCGTCCACGCTTCGCTCTCTTGCGTCCAAGCTCTCTGAGATTTTTGCGAGATTTTGGAAGCTTGGATCAAGATCTGTTGCCAGGGATGCTGGCTAGAACATGCGGAGAGGGTGGTATGCGCAGGTTGCTGCGCAAGGCAGCAACGGCGGCAGATGCCGTGGCCGGCAGTGCGCGAGCTCCTCCCCTGGAACGTAGTCTGCGGACCTTGGCTGGTAGCAGCAGTGGTTGCGTTTCGGGAGCTGCTCCTATTTTCGGTGCCGTTTCTTTACTGCGAGCATGGGCGACGGAAGCGAGTCGTCGTCGGATGAGTTCGGCGGTGGAGACAACGGATGACTCCTTGCTGTCGCACTGGCCGCTCCAGGAGGAGACGACTTTGTTCGAGAAGGTGACGATCGGGAAGAGTCCGGTGCGTCAATCGGAGGAAGAAGTCTTTGTGGACAGTCTCGAGGAGGAGGACTCGCCGGTGCTGTCGGAGAAGAAGAAGAAGCAGAGACCGGGGAAAAGCGAGGTGGATGAGTTGGCGATCGACAGCCTTGGTCTCTCTGCTGAAGTCGTCGATGCTCTTGCTAAGCGTGGAATCACTCGTCTCTTTCCTATTCAGGTTTTGTACCCTCTCCCATGGCATTGATCGATGGAATTCATTGTGTTTCCGTATGTGAAGCTCTTGTATTACTGCCTTCTTTCTCCTCTAGGGTTTTGTTGAGCTATGAAGCACCATGGCTAAGAGTTCCCTGTTTTTACGAGTCTTGGGACAGAAACTCAGTACAGTAGCCAATCTTTGACAGTAATCTGTAGAGAGGCAAGACAATGTTGAGATTCACATCAACGTTGCAATCCGGTTCTTATGCGCCCAATTCTGTAAGCTTGAATTTTGCAATCTGGGTGGAGTATGTCTTCAGATTGTCTCACAGCAACGTCATAACACTCTCTTAAGACATCTTTCCATTAGGCTGCTGTGATCACAGATTTTGTGATCACATCAGCTTTCCATTATGTTTTTTCAAGTATCTATTCTCACAGTCATCTCACAGCTCTACTAGTCAAGCATTGCCCAATTGCAGGAACTGTGAGAGCTGTGAGTCAAACTGTGACTCACCTCACAATGACATCCGTCCTTTTTTTCATGAGAACATGTTTTCTCAGAGTTCCTAACATGATTAAGTACATTTATTCACCATAGTTGCAGCTCTCCAATGGAAAGTGACTGTCCCTGCAGCAAGAAACAAGGCCCAATGGCAGTGGCTTTCCATTAGGCTGCTGTGATCACAGCAGCCTAATGGAAAGAGACCCTTACATGTCTTGTTCTAGTTTTACAAGCCCATCAAAGACTAAGGATGTGGATGTTGGTGGTAGTCTGTATGGGATAGAGCATTGTACTTGGTTCTTCAGATATTTGTTCATGATTGGCACACTAATGGCAGCTTGATTTGACACTTTACAGAGGGCTGTTCTGGAGCCTGCAATGAGAGGGCGTGATCTCATTGCTCGTGCAAAGACTGGCACTGGCAAAACCCTTGCCTTTGGTATTCCCATTATCCGGCATATTGTGGATGAGAATGAGATGAACAACCAGGCTGCCAGGTCTGCTCTTTTTGGGTCCAGTTTGTTGTGTTGAGAGATTGCTGCTACACAGGTGGTGTTTTGCCACATTCATATTATTCATAGGTTTGGCATTTGTGGGATGACTCTCTTGACCTATCTCTGTGAGTCCTTGCTCTCCTGCTTGAATTTATTAGTCTTTCACACTGGGAACTTGTTTCTTCCCAATTATGAGATTCAGTGTCTTTTGTTCTTACCATTTTATATAATGTTGTGGTGATTTCTGGATGGGTGTACACAGTCAATTTGGGAGGACCCCACGAGCATTGGTTCTGGCACCCACTCGAGAGCTAGCTAAGCAAGTGGAACGTGAATTCATGGAGTCAGCACCTATGCTTTCCACAATTTGTGTGTATGGGGGTGTTTCTATCTCAACACAGCAGCGGCAGCTGCAACGAGGTGTGGACATTGCAGTGGGGACCCCCGGCCGCATCATCGATCTTATTGATCGGGGCTCCTTGAATCTCCAGGATGTGCGATTCTTGGTGCTGGATGAGGCTGATCAAATGTTAGCAGTTGGATTTGAGGAAGATGTGGAACGTATATTGGAGCAGCTCCCAAAGAAGCGGCAGGGGATGCTATTCTCAGCTACTATGCCTGCATGGGTTAAAAATCTTTCTCGGAAGTATTTACATGATGCCTTGACCATTGACCTGGTATGCTCCTGTCTTACAAAGACAAGTTGTGGTAGTTGACATTTATGCCAAATGTTTAAAATGATGTGGTCTGTGTGATGAGTTCCCTAGAGTATGTCTAAGTTCTTACTGAAACTGTGAGGAGGTGTTTAGGTTTCTAGCTTTGTCAGGGGGCAAGATTCCCTATGGTAAAATGCTTTATGGCAGGGAACTCCTAAACTAATGGATGTGTTTGGTAGGTGGGAGATGATGATGCAAAATTGGCAGAGGGCATCAGAATCTTTGCTATTCCCATACCAGCAGCTGCAAAGCGAGCTATTCTCACCGACCTTATTACGGTATGTATAGACTTAGTCTGTATGGTGCTATTGGATAGAATCTCCTTCTCCTGGGTGTAGCCACTTTCTTAGTAGTGGGTGTTGAGCCTTTCTCATGGTGGCCTGACATAGGATTATATTTTCTTGTTGGTATGTTGAGATATATTTTTGGCATGCTATTTAGATGTACTATCTTGATGTGGAGTGCAAATTGTTATACTGGTTGGTGTGCCAGGTGTATGGCAAAGGAGGAAAGACAATTGTGTTCACACAAACAAAACGTGATGCAGATGATGTTGCATTGGCAATGGGGCGCATACTGGGTTGTGAAGCCCTACATGGTGACATCAGTCAAACTCAGAGGGAGAAAACACTGGACGCTTTTCGTGAAGGCAAGATTACAGTGCTAGTAGCCACTGATGTTGCAGCTCGTGGTCTCGATGTTCCCAATGTTGATCTGGTTTGTACTTACTCACTCAGTCCACCTGTAGATCTGTCTTCAATGGTACTTTTGGTTGAAGCCTGTTGATTGATGATTTTTGTCACAGTTTCCTTTCATCCAAGAATTAAATGTGCAGCTTTTCAGTCGTGTGCTACAGCAGTAGAGAATAGGTGTCATGGTACTGATCCAAATGTGGGTTTGGCAGGTGATTCACTTTGAGAAGCCCAATGATGCTGAAACTTTTGTACATCGAACAGGCCGTACAGGACGTGCAGGCAAGAAAGGCACTGCAATCCTTATGTATACTGACCAGGAAATGCGCACCATGCGGTTGATAGAGAGGGAGATAGGGTGCAAGTTTGAGCAGATTGGACTCCCAGCTGTCAAGGATGTTATGCGTGCCAGTAATGAGCAGGTGATGCACTTAATCAAGCATGTGAACCCTGATTTGGCAAAGGAATTTCTTGAAACTGCTGAATCACTTTTGGAGGAGCAGGGCCCAAATTCTTTTGCAGCAGCCCTTGCACACATGAGCGGCTTCAGTCAGCTTCCTCCCAGCCGCTCTCTTCTCACTCATGAGCCTGTATGTCACAACTCACTCCTTTTCTGATACTTATTTTTTAATCTTTCCCAAATCATGAAAGTCACAAGACCTGGATAAATGTGTCCCTCAACTGTAGTTTGAGATTGTATTGGCTGCTGGGGAGAAATAGGGTGAGCATTGAATGAAAGCTCTGCATAGCACAGGTAAGAAGCAGGCTAGTTCTGAGGTTCCGTAGTAATGCTTTGGGCTTGGGTGAGATGTTATGGCAGCATGGTTTTGCTGCTCAGAGGCCAGGGGCTGGCAAAGGTCTTTTAATAGAACTGACTCTATGACAACTATATGGTTCTGATGGTAGAGCTGCAAACCTGGGTTGTTGTACCTGAATTCCAGGGGAAGACAACATTGCGGGTGGTACGAACAGGGAGCCGTTCAGGGCAACCAATCTCTGCACGTGTTGTGAGTGGAATGTTATCAAGCATTTATCCACCAGCAGCTGACAACGTTGGAAAAATCTGCATTATTGATGATCCAAATGTGAGTTATAAACTTTCAGTCCTCATCATGTTATTGTCTCAGAAACATCTTAAACAAACTCCAGACTTGCTTGATATTGATTCATTTGACATGGTTTTGCTTGGACTGACATTTCAGTGTATCTGGAGAGTGTGCAGGTGGATGGTGCTGTTTTTGACTTGCCTGAGGATGTGGCAAAGGAACTTCTATCCAAGCCAACAAGACCCGGTGATGTCTTGGATGTACCCCACAAGGTTAGTCCCTAAAGATTGCATGTCTAGCTCTAGCGCTGAACAGGTAGAGCATGCAGTAGTCAGATTCTTTACTTCTAGTGCTATTTTCAGCTACTTCCTGAGTATGTATCTCTGTTGGAGTAGAATGTATTGCTGTGGCACTGTCCAGATCTGGCATTTAAGTTTTTTGAATGACCATGTCCATGGCTTTGGTCAACCCTTGCAAGATGAGCATTTAGGCCTAACAAAAGACATGTGTTTGATGGTACAGCTTCCAAGGCTGCAGATGGATGAACTACGATCTCGTTCTGACATGTATGGCCGCTTTTCTCAAGATGGAGGCAGACAACGTTCCTTTGACAGCAGGGGAAGCCAAGGTGGGAACAGGGGAGACAGATTCGGGGACAGGGATAGATCTAACAGATTTTCTTTTGGTGGCTCAGATCGGGGTGGAAGGTAAATATTGTTCTGGTCTTTCAAACTACTTACAAGACTGTTTGCTTGCAATAATTTGTTTCATGAAGATCCAAAGGGAATAAGTTTGTGTGTTTTGACAAGGTTGTGAAGCAAGATCTTAATATGCCTAGCTGCAAAACATTACCCAGTCAGGCAACCCCTGTGCAGCAGTGTCATATATTGGGTTCTGTTGTTGCATCCTGAGGAATCAGAACTGGAGGCAGCAAGAACTGACAGGGAATTTTTCTGGAACTCTTTGACAGAGGGAATTCATTTTCAGGAACCTGCCATGTCTGCAACCAACCAGGGCATCGTGCCTCAGAATGTCCAAAAAAGCGGAGCTCAGTTCTACGGGAGTGGGGCCTTAACTAGTACAATTGCTCATTCTAACTAGTACAAGCTGAACTAGATCAAATGGAATCCAATATATTGGCCAGGTTGATGAATGCAGTGCATAATCCCAAAATTTTCTTAGATATCTCTAGGCACTGAAGTCCTTTGTTGTGCTCAATGCTGGATGATTCCTGGGGTTGACCATTTAGGTGCAGACACTTAATTGTAACATTGAATGCAAAGCATCTCACAGGGGCATCAAGAAGCAGTGCAAGCAGTGAGAGCCCGTTACAAGAAGCTAAATCTTGCACTTTCATACAGATATGATATATGAATTCCCCTCAGTAGGCCATAGTTGGTGAGGCATTGTTCACAGCAGGAATATATGTGGCAAACCTTTTCTTTTGCCAGTATTTTCCATTGATTTATTTCAATAGAATGCTCTGCAACTGATAATGATCAAATGCTATGCTTATTGATTCACACAATCTTACTGACATGTAAACAAGATGTGTTGGAAGCTCTTGCTCTGTTTTCCTTTATCTTAGAACTACAGAATGTTCACACGTCCTAAGGTTGTCAAGCTGTATGAAAGAAATCTTTGAGGATAGAGCTATCTGCCATTCTTACACAGCAGAGATCAATTGAGAACATGATTGACTTGTTTGAATGTATTTGGGGATCATTTATGGACATGATGTTGCTTTGTTGTGGTCATTAAGTATTCAGAACTTGGATGTGGCCCTCAGAATGTTGCTTTTCGGTTTGGTTGTTTGGTGTTCTCTCTGCGAGAACTGGAGAAAGCTCATCTGATTTGGGCTATAGTGATTGAGAAGTGTTTGATTTCTGGTCTTGTGATTTCATGGTCATTTGTTTACTTGCTGTTCTTTTCATTGACAGCTGGTGAATGCAGTAGTAATTCAGTGCTATACAAAGTGGTTTCCTGCAGATATGACTTCCTGAGCACCAAAGGAGGCGAGGATTCATCAAGGATCTATTATGTGAACATCTTGAGGGCACATGTCCTGTGCTTTGATGACTTAAAAACACCTCTGTTCCTTACAGAAAAAACCAAGGTAAGGTATGTGCTGCTGATATGGGGCTGACCAAATAGTGTATTGGAAATTAGATTAGGTGAAGGGGTCACTGTATTGCATTTGTCAGGTTTGCTTTTACCTTCTAACAAACATGTGAGAGATCATGGAGTTAAAAGTTGCAGACTTGTATGAATAGCAGTTCTCAAGACTTGTGTATCTTGGGTTCAATCATTCAGGTGTGTTTCAAAAGCTTCAAGACTTTCAACAATGAGACAAAGATACGGTGGTCAGATATATTACTAAGGTTGTATTATTAAGGTTCAAAGCAACTGGAACATTGTTGCCCCTGGATCCTCCTTGATGCACAAATGCATTCCAACTGGACTTGGACTAAACAATGGACGATCTTAGTCATGGATTTGTTTCCATGTTTTTGTCTTATCTGACCTTTTTGCAAAACATTAGGATTGACCTGGTCACAGAATGCATCCTAACATATAGCATGGTTTCTAATAATTTTTTGGTATTTTTGTGTGTGAGTTTCTTGACTGGTCTTTATATAAGTCGTACCATGTGAGCCTGGTGCCAACCAACATCGAGTTTTTTCTGTTTTTCGAAAGTTTGACTTGTGAATCAAGTAATTGCAAACTATGGAGTGTAGATTTTATGAACAGCTTTTAATCATTGGACATCCAAATTGCCTTGGATTGTATTTAATTTGGCTCCGAGCATGGGTAGGTTGAGATGCTGATACTCTGATTTGTAAGCATTTATTTGTTAGAGTCCTCATTTTTGGTCTTCTTTTAACCAATAAATGAATCTACCATAGTGACAAACATTCTTTTGTTTATGTGGAAGGTACATAACACATGAAACTACAATTTGACAAAAAAAGGGTACAAAAGTGGGAAAATTTTAAATAATTGAATATTTCAAAATAAAGTCCTTTATACTAGTCATGACACCATGATCATGACACAAAGCTTCAAAATTCGGTGAAGTTGTTAGGATCATTTGTACTTCATAATCACCCATGATCAATTTCATGTGTTTTGTATTGCAGTTGACCTTGTTTGCAATGAGCAATGAACTCATAAGTGATTGATCAATCGTGGGCAATTAGTTTGTGGGTGATTAGTTTGTACCATGTGTTCATTTCAAAATATGTTCAAAGTGTATTGCTAAACTTCGAGGTGCATAGCTAGTTGGTTGGTTGCAATGTTATGAAGCAATTCTCATTACCTGATCAACCACTTTTTGAAAAGCTTCTTCAAACGACCCCACTTGTAGACCATATTGTTATGGGTCCATTTGACCGTGTTCTAGATTTTCATTGCGGCATTGCAACATGCTATGTTATGAAATAGCATATGTTATGTTGTTTATACAACCCCACTTTTAGACCCTATTGTTATGGGTCCATTTGACCGTGTTCTAGATTTTCATTGTGGCATTGCGACATGCTATGTTATGAAATAGCATATGTTATGTTGTTTATTTCATGGTATGAAACTTTATGTACCTATTTAAATGTACTCCATTCCATTAGAATGAAAACAAGAAGCTGAAGCTCACCATACTCAAAATAGACATGTACTTTGGACCTTCACACATGAAAATGTTGGTCTTGGGTCTTGGACAAGGGAACTCTGCAAATTGCTCCAGGCACATGGGGTTGAACAATTTCTTCAGCATCTGGAACTGCTAACTCTTCTATGGGATAATGGAACTTGGTCATAGTCTAGTCAGCAATTGATTAACAGTGTGTGATACTAGTAGTTTACCCTATACAAAACAGGAGCAGCTTCAACACATTTCTGTTGAATAATTAATTAATTTAAAACATTCCATGTTGAAAAATAGATGATTCCTGAATATTTCAAGAGATAATTATTTTCCTTCACAAAATTCTGTTCTTTTACAAAAAAATATTTTGAAAATTTTAACTTTTTTAGGAGTTATAATTTGTGTCAAAAGGAAAAAAAAACCTGGGCACCCTTTTTTCTTTTGAGGGAGGGCGGGGGTGTCGGATTTTTCTTATTTCCAATGTGTTCCCATAAAGTTCCCACTGTTTTCTTACCAAGTTTCCAATGGGTTCTCAACATGTTCCCAATAGCTCCTCATTTTATCCCATATCTTTTGCCCTAAGTTTTATTCTTGTAATCTATATAAGCAGCCCAAGATGAGATTACAACATATTTATTTTAGGATTGTCCAAAGTGCGATAAATTGTTTTGGTAATGGGCCAATCAAAGAAGCCCATCACAAAAGAAAAAAAATTGAACTTTGGGGTCCCCACAATTACTTGATAGAAACACTTTTCACCTTGGTCTAGTAAAGCATAAAGACCTGCTTGAATTTTTTTGGTGTAGTGGAGTGGGCCTTACTAAGTGCACGAGGGCAGGGATTTTGATAACCCTAATTGTCTATCCTATTTTCATTTCTCTAATGAAAGAATGTTGGACCTGTCACTGATGTTTGGGGTTAATTAAGAGTTTGGCTAACGCAACACACCTCGATGATAGAAAAACACACCTTCTAACCCAAATAGGCATTTCCCATGCAGCAGTAATGGAGACGCCGCAACAAAAATATGACGGCTAATAAAGCAAACTTAAATCTCAACAGCAAGTAGTGTTCACATTGGTATGGCAACTTGTTTTCGTGTTACATCAGCACTTCTACAGCTTCGCATGCCGGGCCTTCTTTCTCTCCAATTACACCTTTAGGATTGCCCCAAATGTCATCACATACACAGCAGGCACAAGCGCAGCAGGCATAGGCATAGGCACAAGCACAAATGATACAAGAGCAACAGCAAGATGACGACTTGTTTATTCCCGGTATAGGCGAGCCTGACAACCTGCTTGAGCGGATTGAACCCCTTTCAGAGGTTCCAATATGGCCTTCTCTTGCAGTAGCTATGGCAAATCTGAATGCTTTCACAGGTCCTAATGGATGGGCACTTACTTCATTTCGCACAGAGAAGAAGAAAGATGAGGTTGTCAGGGTGTTTATGCATTGTGACCGAGGTGGTACATATAGATCTCGTGTCAATGAGGATTTCCGCCACCATGGGACCGCTAGTCGCCAAGTTGGATGCCCATTTGACGCAGTCCTTCGCCACTTCGTTGGTTTTGGTGGTTGGAAGTTGCGTATCCGCAACGTTGATCATAATCATGGTCCAGCACCCCCGATAACGCATCCTTCGTTGCAGAGAGCAGCTATGAAGGAGCACAATGACGCAGAGAATTGAGGGAACAACGCCAACAAGCAATTGACGGGGTGGACAGTACACAGGGAAGCGATGCGGGTAGCAGCAGTCAGCGTGGAGGCCGTGGTTGTGGCCGAGGTGATAATACAACGATTGATACTGTTGTGGAGGGGATGCCTACAGAATAGCAACTTGGAGGTTCAACATTAGGCTATGGGGATTCGTGGATGTGGGAATCCATGGTATTGCCTACCTAGGCAAATTGGGTTAAGAGGTGTGTTTTTATATCATCGAGGTGTGTTGTGTTAGCCAGACCCTTAATTAATTCTCAAAAGGGTGGGTTGAATGTTTTTACAAATCTCAGAACTCAGATGTCTCAAGAACCTATGAATCAATTTTTTTTTCAAGTGTAGGTACTCGATAAGTGCCTACACAAGTAAGCCTTCAATTAACACAGGTGGCTAAATGTTTGTGATATGCGAGGTGGATGTGCTATGGATTTTTTTTAAAATTGAAGAGTGGCTATGATGGCAAGTTGTCATGCAAACATTTACAAAGTGATTACAACAACAACTGTGATCAACAGAACTGGTGATATGTGTCTTGCCAAATAAATGTATTTGGCTATGAGGGTCTTGCAATGGAGTACATTTGGCTAAATAAAACACCAACACAAGTCTGAAATCTCCTATAAAGTTAATGATAACTTGATAAATATATTAAACTAAATACTGTAGTACCTTGGCGGATTCGGCACATGAATGTCAAATAATTAATTGAATTTTAGTTTCCTAGTTTGGCACCTAGCTTTTTAATTCTGAAAAATTCAATAGTAAACAATAAGGTTATTGGAAGGTACCTTTGTTTTTAATGACTTGAATTTATTTTTTTTGTTAAGTGGCCCCATACTGAGTTATCTCCACTCATGATGTCTAGAGATCAAACTCTTGCAACTTTAGAGAACTTTTAGAAATTTTGACATCTAAAAAATAAATTTATAAAATTTTCAGAAAATTAAAAATAATTTAATTTGTGCCAAAGCCACCAAGGTACTACAATATTCAGTACTACTTGCAAATTGCAATCCACATATCTCTCTTAAAAACTACATTTGCAAAGTTAAAATTGCCATAGATTCCAATTATGTTATATTGATACTATTGTTACATTGTTGTTGCCATCCAAGACATTGACTTCCTACAAACAACCAACTTGCATCGAGCATTATTTTTCGAGCATATTTAAAGCATAAATAAGATCCTTGAAAAGAATTTGAACCTCAACCCTTAGAAAGGTGTTGCCCATTGTAGCTCAAGGCTTATCTACACCCAAATGACAAAACCTAGTTAAAATACAAACTCAAAACATTTGCAAAAACATAATTCAAGTTTCAAATGAAGATGCAACCTTGGATAAATTTGCAAACATATTATATTACTAAATTGAAAATGGATATGTTTGTGAGGAGCACCCACAAAATAAAAACTTGGCATGGACAACATTAGAACCCTAGGAGCTAACGTGAGGAAATTGTCACCTTTTTTTTATTTACTTCAATATCAATCGTCCAACCAAAAGCAAAAACTCAATGCTCGTATATAATCATTCACTCATCCTTCCCACAAGCTCATATAGAATTAATGCATGTTGTGAAAAGGAAAAAAGCCATTAGAAACACACAAACACAAATTGAACATGTAATATGAAAAAGGAAAAAATGCAAACAAAAATTCATTTAAATAAAAAAAACTTAAATAGTTTATATATTCAAAAAGTTGGCACAATTTTTTCTAATTTGCCAACCTAGTTTGCAACCCATAATACTACAAAAAACCTCCAACTTCCAAAAGCTATGATAGAATAACCTAAAATAATTTATGGTAAATTTGTCAAGAATGGTTTAGGGTAACAAAAAAAATGCATATTTGTATGTGATGACAACAAAAATTCATTCCCATAGCATAATGATTCAATGGTTAACAATTTTCTTTTTAAACATGGCGATGAGAGGATGTGAAAGGTTCAAACCTTTAAACTTGCACCCTAGGTTGATGGGCTAGGTGTTTATGTGAACTAGGTTTTTAATTACTACAAGGTAGTTTGTTTTGTTTTGTTTTGTTTGTCATTATGAGATTTCACAAATCATGGCACTGTATGTTGATCTCCCAAATGATAGTGTTGCATGTTACACTCTTGGCATCTTTTTCACCTCAAGATGTTGGATGGGGTTAATTGTTGGTTTACATATAATTTTCAAACTCTCTCCATCTAACCCCCCAACCTCAAAGCTTGGGAGTCAAAGGTTTTTGTTGACAAGGTTTTAATGCTAGATTTTGCTTGAATCACGTTTTGTGTGCAAATTGTCTTTTCTTTTTTTGTTGGTGGGATTAGTTTAAAGCTAAAATGGTTTAGTGTTCATGGTTGCAACTTGCGTAACAAGGAGGCACAACGGGCAAAAGTGCCACCAATAAGTTCATACTCAAGGTGACATTATGTTTGCTACAATCTTGAAGTATGTGAAATGAATTACAATGCATGACCTTAAATTAAGTCACAAAACACATTTAATCATGCCCTTTTCCTTTCTTTGTCCTTTTCATTTTGTCTTGTTTTTTTTGTTTGTGTGTTGTATAAGGGTTATAGTCTTTTGCATTCGCATTATTTTTGCACTAGAAAGTCTAGAATATGCAATGGCTCCACTCCATATGTTTAACTTTTTAAAGTATAGGGAATTTTTTAGTGGTGAACCCAATTTGGCTTTGGTATCATTGCCCAATGTTGAAACAAACATTCAAGGAACTTCTAATAGCACTCCAAGTTTGAGTCCTTAGCTGAGTAGCAATCTTGACAAGAAAGATGGAAAGGAACATGTTGATGTTTTTGAGCCTCTTGAGAAGAAACCTAGAAGCTCTTACAAAAAAACATGTGTGTTTCAAGACACATGAGCTTGTCATTTTCCATGGGCAAAGTCTATTGTTGGGGGCAATGGCTTGGTCACTTAGGTTTGGTGCACAATATGTAGCAAGTTTGAAGGAAAACAAAATTGTTATCTCCTAAGCTTGACATGTTTTAGAAGCATGCCAACCATAATAATAGTTATGTTGGGCATTCTTGTTGGGGATTATTATTATAGCCCAAATGTAACACATTGCACAAATGAAAATACTTTTTATGTGCACAATTATGAGTTTGTCATGACCTTAGTATAGTTTTTGATTAATTTGGGGTTGGGAAAAAAATATTCTATTTTTCTTCTACACATTTTCTTACATGGAAGATTTATGTTGGAGTATCAGTTGTTGAAAAGGTTATTCTTATTGTTGAATGATTGGGTTGGATAGTAATGGATATCAAATTGCAAAGGCCATGCACGATGTGGTCCTCTCCAAGGTGGTGTTTATTATTTTAAAGGTCAATTATGTTGTTATTAATGTAGATGAGGTGACCATTGTTGATGTTCAACATTGGATCTATATCCATGCATATTATGTGCTAAAAAATAAGATGCATAATCCAATTTTGCTAACACTTTAAAGGTTTAAAGTGAGTGCAACCTTGGACAACATCATAGGTGTTATTTTAAGTGCCATGAACAAATGTGGGGGCCTTATGAATTAATCAATAGCCTCCAAGTGGATTTTCTTTGAATGTGATGGTGATGCAATGTTTAAAAACGTTTGGTTTAAAGCGATTACATAAACAAGAGAATATATGACCCTTTATTTCATTGGTGTGCATTATGTGGCACATCAAACCAACCAAGCTGCCTTGGTAATGACCAAGTTATCCTTGGTTGTGTGCATTGAAGGTGTGCTACAATTTGTATGCATTTTTTTCACACAATTGAAAGAAGGTATTCAAATATGTGAACCTTGCCAAGACATTGGAAACAAAGGACTTGAAGTTGTTGCACAATGTAAAAAGTCATTGGATATTCATGCTTCCTTTTGAAGTGGGTATTAGAAAGTGCATTTGTCACTTCTTGTGAAGATGCACATAGATGCACCAAAGAACAAGATTGTTCGACATTTTTTGGGTCTTCTATGCAATTTGGAGTTAGTTTTATGTCTACCATGCATCCTTCCAATGTTGGAAGTGGTGCACACTTTGATAAAGTTTTTTCAAAGATAACATATTTTTACTTGCAAATTCAATAACATGGTGAAATCAACAAAGGTTAAGCTATATTGGTTTTATGTTAATCCATTTTATAAGTATGATGATTATGCTTTCAATGGGTCCATCAATATTTTTGAACATCGAAATGAACAATTGCCCTTCACCTGGATTTCACATGATTTTGATGTCAATTTTTACTTTTTTGTTATACTTGGCATTCAACATTGGTGGTCAAAATTATGGGCTCCATCAATGTGAAGGTTTTGATGGTGTTTATGTTCATGTGAATCTTATTGATCGTTTTGCTATGCTTAACAATAAAGGATGCATGTTCAAAGGTTGCTTCAAATTTGTGTGTCAAGTGTTTTGACAATTCCTTGTGCAAAAATCATGATAGCCCTTGGCATGGTGTATCCATAATATTAGTTATGTGATAAATGTTTGCTAGGAATTTCTTCCCACATTTGGATCAAATTGAGGTATTTTTTGTGTTGATAAGAAGATCACGAAGGTGTTATAGTTTCTAGGCTTCTAAATTCAAGGTTATTAAAGAAACCCATGTGGAGTTTTCTCTCTGTAACTTAATTCTCCAGTTCATCTCTGTAACAGTTGATAGTGTTAGTAGAACCAATAATGCAAGGGTTTTTTAGATGATGTTGTGTTTTGAAGAAACTTCAAATGTGTCCAGAGTTTCTTTCCTTCATTTGTCTATTTGCTGGAGAAGATGTGGACAGAATAGGACCAATGGAAACACATTCAAAGAATAAGCTGTATTGTTAAGAAGTCCTTAGTACACCATAGTACCTTTGCCATTTGAGCAGTAATAGAATTATTTTCAATAAATGCTGATTTTTCTCAAAATCGGCTGCTGCTCGCAATGCTGAAAGTTCTAGAAGTTTGCTTGACATGACAATTGACTGCTTGCCCTAAAGCTTGGTGTTGCAAGTAGTGCAAAATTACTTGGCATTTTTTCTTTTGGCTAACCTCATCCGTAGAAATTTCTGGAAATTTTTTTTTTTTTTTGTCGAAGTGAAAAATGAGAAATTTCAGGATTTATTTTATTTTTTATTTTTTATTGTTGAAGTGAAAAAATGAGGGGAAAAAAAATTGTCAAAAAGATGCCACAATGGTCAAGGTACTACATTATTTGTCACCTTTGTTTCTTCGTGGTCAAGATATTACTGTCAGAAACAGCAGCCAGATGACCCTCCAAAGAAGCTACTTAGTTTCAACCAGCAACAAAATATGACATCTAGAAGTGAATAGTATATATACCTTTTTTCTTCATTGTCAACAATTTGGGTGTCATGCAGGTGTAAACTCTTATATCATGTAGTTAAATTTTCTACATGCTGAAACCCGATTCATGTTAAAAATCTACCTCTATTGACTAAAAATGCACAACACCCAAAAAAAAAGACAAAAAAAAATTCATGAGAATCACCTGAATTTACTTTTAAAATGATCCTAAAATATAAAAATGCTTCACATCCAGTATTCATTCATGAAAGTCACCTGTAAATTAAAAAGAAATATTAGGTGATGGTACTCCTAATAGAGGTTCTTGAAGGTGTGTTTTGTGAATGAAGCCAAGTGCAGTGATTTTATTTGTAAAGGTTTGTTTGAGGGTCCATTCCCGCAGGCAGATTCAAAAGCCAAGAACCCAAAGGAGGACTAGAAATTGTAGGCTGAGGAATAACTATTGAGACTATAGGAGGAGGAGCAGTTTCAGAAGCTTCCACAAATCCAACAGAAAAAAAGCTATTGGCCTCTGTTGCGGGTGGGTCCACCTGACGCTGCTGCGGTAGAGCTCAAGATAGACACTCCACCCAAAAGCTTAGTACTTGCCTCTTGACTTAGGCCCACCGAGGAGTTGAACATGCTTGAAGTCTAACTAGACTAGACCCTCTTAGATCAAAGAATGTCCTTAATGCGAAATGCCCAATTCACCAAAAGCTCATTTGTCTCCTTCTCAAGATTATGTTCCTTGTTTTCTGACAACACAGATTTTCATCATATTCCATGATTGCATGAGATTCCATGATATGTGCTATTACATGACATATCATCAAATCTCATGCACACGTATCATGCACACACACCTGAGAACATTCACAGTTTGTAATTTGTTTCAGACAAATTTATCTCGAGATGAACCCAACAACTACAATCTGCAGAACATATGTGCTCATTGCAGAATTTGCATACACACCCATGGCAGAATTTGCATATTTGCTGGTCATTGCAGAATTTGCAGTTCTGGATTTCAGAACTGCTTTGCACTAACTTCAATCTCATCAATGTCAAAGTCATATACACTGTAGTTGAGAACTGAAACCAAAATTTTACCAATGTACAAATCAAATCTCCAATCGGGATTTCTCAAATAGTAGCAACATCTTAAATCTGTATCCTACTCTTTCCTTTACAAAAAAAAACAAATTCACAAATGTCCTCCTCACCATGAATTTTTTTTCCCTCTCATAGCAAAAATGGACCTGCATGCATTATAAAACAAGTTATTGATGCAAGCGCTAATGGATTTCCTCAGTGGCTGTATGATTTCATTTCCCTTCAGCAGCTATTGATGATGACTTCTCTGTGTCTCTGTCTGTGTCTCCATATCTCTCCCTTTTCAGTCACATTATGCAAGGCTCCCACAAGCTATCATCGTTGCTGAGAAAAGCCATACTACTATGTGATGGCTGTAAGTTCCCTCCCCAAGCATGATCTCCAAGCAACGACACCTGCATCTCATGCCGCAAATCATCGCTGTCGGGTGTGTAGTCTGGAAATGGGGAAAACAAATTTTCTAGTGGGGAGGAGTAGCCACCACAGTGGCTGCTGCCGCTGCTGCTAATGGAACTGAGTTGATCTGTGTTTGTGTACTTCAAGCTACTTAGATTTGCCATTAGGGTGTAATAAGGGTCCTGATCAGCAGGAGCAGCAGCAGCAGCAGAATCCAAGACAGTTGTTGCTGCTGCTGCTCCTCCTCTAAGAGATTCCCCACTAATACTTTTGTTGAAGTAGCCTGAATCTGAATCATTACAGTTGAACGATGCATCATTTCTATAAAGCCCTGAGCTGGATTCTGAATGCGCTAATTCAATACATGTGCTGTTGTTCCACGATGATGAGTAATTCTGCTCAGCTAAAGAACTTGCATCGGTACTGAAATCGGTGGAGCAAGTTGAAGGCATGTTGTAGTCGCTGACCATGATGCCTAAAGGGTTTGAATTAGACCTGACTGGAAGATGATGATGTGGTGGAACTTGCGTGATCTCCCTTGAGGTTGCACCGGCTACTACCATTTGTGGTATACTGTGACCAGGTGGTACTAGACTTGCCTGTGATTTGTGATGATTCAAGTCTTTGTGCAGTCCTTTGCTTGTTGAAAGAACACTATCTGGCGAGCTTGGGTATAAGGGTGCTTGGCCCTGAGCTGCTTTCACAATATTCTCAAGAGTTGGCTCCCAGCTTGATCTTGCAGCTGCAGCAGCTTGTCCTGGATCTGGAATCAGGGAGCTGCTGCGATCAGAATCTTCCTCTGAACTGAAATTTCCAAAACTCAAGGCCTTGGATTGATTGGCTTCTGTGGAGTTGTGGGTGGCAGTCCTCATGGTGGAGTGGGTGGCCATAACTTGAGCAGTCCTCGTCATGGTGGAGAGTGGGTCCTGTTTGATTTCCTTGATCTCATGAAACTGTGGTGGACTTGTCAAACTGGAAGGACATGAATTATTTTGATGCAGGACATGGGGGGTTTCTTCTTCTGGCTCCAGAGAAGATTCATCTTTGGGGGCTTGATTGACATGCGAAGAAGAATTCTCTTGTGCCAGAGAAGTTGTTGAAGAGGTGGAGAAGAAGGGAAAGGATGGCAGCTTGTGCTTCCCAGAGGGGTCAAGCCCCATGCTCTTGAGCTTGCGCTTCAGATGCGTGTTCCAGTAATTCTTGATCTCATTATCTGTACGCCCAGGTATTCGACCAGCAATCAGTGACCACCTGCATTACAACATCAACAGCCAGGGCATATGCGTTGCAATCAGTTTGCTCAAACCCCATTGCCAGGCATCATCATGAAGCTCAAGATTGTCTTATCATTCTTTGGAGTTGCAAAGGCTGGAAAAACGCAAACTAAGAAAATTTGCACAATTGATTTGCAAATTGCAGCAGGCAGCAGTACATCACTAATCATCTCACAAAGTTCACTACTCCCACAGACAATGATACATATGTCTTCCTGATTGCACCGACGTGGTTCTCAATTCTAGCCTCAATTCTTCACTATTCTGGTTAAGAATTGTGGAGCTGCTGCACCATGACGACATTGATTTCTTCACAGAATCCTTTTTTGAGAACTTCTTTTATTCATGAACAGTGCGTTCAATTTCTATCAGAAAAACTGAAGCGGAATAATCAACACCAAGGTGGGTCGGAAGGATTATCACTTCCAAGACCGCCAGTAATGAATGCACAGATTCTTGCTTGCAGAAGCAAATTTAGGAATCTCAACCAAGAAAAAATCGGAACCGAGGAAAAGAACTGCGAGCGATGTAATCTAGAGAAAAGGAGGTCGTACCGGTTTCCTAGCAGGGAATGCAAAGTAATGATGAGATCGTCTTCATCAGGGGAGATGTTGCCGCGCTTGAGATTGGGGCGTAGGTAATTGATCCACCGCAACCGGCAGCTCTTCCCGCATCTTGCCAATCCTGCAGGAGAAAGAAAGAAAATGTTTCAATGACAAGATCAAGATCCTGCAGTTCCTACAGTAGTGCCCTGGAAACCTCGAAGGACATAAGATCAAATGTATCTACGGAGGAAAGTCGCACACGAGCGCCTTGCAGAGCGTCTTTAGACTGAATCTGAGCATAAGATTGCAGCGACGATTGATGCGCAATTTGACATCAGTAATATCATGGACGCGCAAATTCGAGTCACTGTAATGTTTCTTTGCAAATCCAGTACGGGATTGTTCCGGCCAAGCTTATCACGAATCAATTGTGAAGAATCTGTATCCGACGACCTGATGCTCTATCCTTTTGAAGATATGCATCGATCATGTGAGTTACTTCTGTGAACGCGAGAGGAAAACAGAAACAATCTCTCCTAAATCGATTCTAAACGAAGAAAAAGGGAAGGACGACGCTCGACTTCTTTGGAAGAGAAAAAACGACGGAAGAAATCCTACACGAACTTGGCTCAATTGTTGTAGCTATGATTCTTCTTGATCGATCTCAGAAGTCCTCACACAGAATTTTTGACTCTCGACACCAAAGTAGAATTACGTAGAACTTCGCATATAGAGAGAGCTCTAATTTCTTCGCCTGAAAAGCGCCGCAAAGAGGAAAGAAAACACGGTAATATGTGCGCATGCTCGAAGCTCGACAAATGTGGAGTCAATCCCCGCAGACACGCATTCTACGGAGCTCGATACAATGATCGGAATTAATCCTCACTCTCACTCAGGTTGTGAAAGTCTTTTGAAGCTTGCTAGATCTGCTGCAGCAGGCTTCTAGATCTAATGGAGCGTTGTTACCAGAATTCACGCAGGCTTCAGAAGACTAAGTCCATAGATAAATCGCAATTTCGTTTTGCGGCACCAGAATGATGCACCTGACAGCACTAATTTGTCACAGCGCTACTAGTGGACAAACTTGCTTCTAGTCTCTAGAGCAGATGAGAGACGTTCTTGCACATCATGATCACGTAGCTCTGCATGTTCCTTTGCTTGGATATATACGTAGATGTTTTATTACCTGCTGCTTTCGGTAGAGTTCGCCAGGATCCTTCCCCATGCGCTTTGATGTAAGCTGAGAGAATCGTATCCTCTGCTTCAGTCCAGGGTCCTTTGTTGATCCTCTGCTTGTCACAACACGGAGCTCGTCCCATTGTAGCCGAAGCTTCAAACGACGGGCCGGCTACGTCGATCACAGAATCACCTGTTTAATATATCTCCAAGCTTAGCTCAATCTGCTAGATGCAGAGCTGCAAAGTACGAACGCATGAGCACGAACGCAGCAGGACTCAGGAGGAGGATCTTCAACCTGGAACGACAACAACGTACTATCTAGATATATAATCCAGGACTCTGAAATCATATCAACCTGACTCTAGAGAGCTGGATCGCGTAGTATTCTTCACAGCAATATATGTCGTATTCATCGGCTTGGATTATCCTACCGCCTACCAGAGTGTCTTGGACAAATTGATGATCCTTGCTGCACACAAGCAAAATGATCACCTGCAGTTCCCGGACAGTTTCCGCTGCTGATGGAAACTGTTCTGCATCTTTCAAGGCCATAACAGTATGTATATATATGTCTAATCTTCAGCGCAAACTTCGAGGTCCTTTAGAACTAATACTTTTGAAACTGCCACAAAGCACTAGAGCGAGAGAGAGAGATACATGTCGCCAGAAGATCGATCGTACAGCTCCGGATGCGAGCTATTCCCGCCATTGAGAGCTTTCCTGGAAGCCATCTTCTGGTTTCCAAGGATCTGTGTCGAGCCGCCCCTACATCGATGCTCGCAAAAAGCACATGAGGAGCAAAAGATCATGACGACATTTGTATGTCACAATTTCCCCCGCTCTCTCCTAGTCAGGGGAAAAGGAAAAAAAATGGGAAAAAAGGAAAAAAGAAAAAAAAGAACAAAAACAAAATCCTGAATAAATATATAACACGATGGTGATGATCACCACAACCAATCCATCAGCAACTACCTCTCCTATTACTCACGAAACTCCCTAAGCTATCACTGTCAGCAGCTTTAATCTGTCGCTCGTTCGCGGCTCCGCTCGCACAGCCTAACGACAGCTGTGGCTGTGGCGAGTGATTGTGAAGGAGGCCGACTTGCCATGACATACATACACATGTATCATCATCCTTTCTCTGCGCCACTTTCTCGTGCGCCTTCTTCTGCCGGAGTCATCATCATGTGCATTGTGCTGCGCAAAAAAGAAAAAAGAAAAAAGAACGAAACAAAAGAAAACACAAAAAAAAAAAAGAGAAAAAAAAAGAAAAGCTTGCGGCACGAGAAAACCAAAGTCGAAAGAAATAGATTCTTCTGGCGACTACTGCTGCCTGCAAATGTGCGATGATCACGGGTTCAAACTTTTGCACTGACGCATATTAACACACCGACAGTCAATTTTTTTACTGATTCTCAAGAAATCACAATAGTTAGCAGTCGGAAGAAGAATCTTACGGAAAAAAGACCACGTCGACGACGACGACGACGACGACGACGACTAGTGCATTGAGTCAAAGAGCATGAAAGGGGCATGAAAAGCTCCTTGTGAAGACTAAATGAAGGCAACGACAGCCCGGGCAGCCCCATCGTCAAAAGAGTTGCAACTGCAACAGCAGCACACCTTTGCACACAATAGCAACAGCACTAACAGTACTACCGATATGCAGTTTTGAGTTTTTATTCTTCCCTTTTTTGTTTTTTATGGCGAAATTTTCATCATTTTGGGAACAAAGAAAAGGGCGCAGCAACAGAGTAGTTTTCATTTTTATTTTTCTAAGTTGTTGCTTTTGCATTAGTGGCGAGCATCCCAAGAAAGATGTGGCATTAAATGGCAACCAGTCTTTAATACTTGTCCCAAAAAAAAGAATTTCTGTCTGTAGCTTCGTTACCTGTTGCAATGGGGAATACAACTGCGGTGAACCTGACGCAAAACTGTTTATTTTCTGACAAATTTCTTTTATAAAAAAAAAGAATCTTGTGACAATAGAGATATCTGTAAAGGCACCCTGTCTTCACCCTGTCTTTGGGCCTCCTTTCACCCCCTAACCCCTCTTTTGGTGGTATCCGCAAAGTAAGAAAATTTTATTAAACCTGAGTATGAAATGCTGGAACTCAGTACATTTAATGTACAAAGGTTCGAGAGGAATTATAGTAGCTGTGCAGGTAGTAGCAGTGGAGGTGCTCAAGAAAAAAAGAAAGACAGGGTGAAACTCAGGAAACCATCAAAATTGATTACGGTTCTCAAAAATTAATTTACCAGTTCTGTTATGTAATTGCAATTCTCAAATTTAAAAAAAAAATTCAAATAACTGGTGATAAAACTCTGGATTATTTCATAAAATCATAAGTTCTTTAAGATTTTCAAAATAACCAGAACCGACAATTCTTTGAACCTGGAGTATTAAAAAAAACCAAAACCAACAGTTCTTTAAAAATTCAGCCAACTGCACACTGATATTTATTTGTATTTATGAATTCATATAATAAATCCAAATAATTGATCAATATATAAATTTACATATAAAAAATTTAACCATATCTTCAAATGCTTCTTTCTAAAATAGATACTGTGGAAAAGATGTCAGTATTAAATAGAATGTTTTATTTTCCATGACTAATTTCCTTATCTGTTGCCACTAAATTCCCCCATCCCAACCAGTGTTCTCTTTTTTTCTTTTTCTCTACTGCAAATTTTCGCAACTTGGTGAATTTTTTTCAGAAAATGAAAAAGACGAAAATTTTGTGATCTTTAGGGGTGTTTTTTCGCCATTTTTCAAAAATAAAAATAATTAAATTAGTCACATTTGGACCTAGCCACTTCCCAAGGCACCACTTGTAGCAGCACTTACAACTCACCTAGGACAATCGCCATTTGATGCTAATTAATGCTGGGGATCCTTGTCAGCAGACATTTTCAAGAAATTTGGAAAAAAAAAGGGGGTGATCTCAACATTGTTGTTTATTAGTCTACCTAGTTTATTTGGTTTCCTATTTCCCATTCATTAGGTTATTTTGCACTTAGAACTAGTTACTAATTATCATCAGCATTGTCCTCATTATCGGTATGTAATTAATTATTATATGTATGGAGTTGTGTATGCAAAGCAAACGCCCATCATCAACCTTGATCTACATATGTAAGTGACCCCACCCCTTCATAGTACGTCATTGTTCATTCCTTCTTTGGGATAAGCATGGGGCAATAGTATGCTAGATGGCCCAACTTAAATAATCATGATAGAAACTAAGTACCCATTTTGATGTTAAAATTCCCCAAATGAGGCCAAACTTCCCCTTCACGTGTAGGAAAGAATTGTCAACTCTAAACAGGTTCTAGAGAATTGGGTGGACTCAAACTTTGTACTATTTTCTTAAATAATACATGTTGAGTAGGCAATGTTGATTAGTACATTAATATGTTGATTGTGTGTCCTTTACGGCAAGTTAGTCAAATTACATTGTGTAGCTTCTCTACTTGTTTCTATTCTACTAGTGTGGCCTGTGCTGTTGGCCCAAGTGTTACCATGTCCTCAACCGATTTTTCCTCCAAAACCTGATTTTTTGGAATTTATTTGAATTTTCAGTGGCAGAAATCACTTCAAAATCAATATCTCCCACATTCTGAATCCAAATCTTACCAAATAAATTCCATTAAATCTTGCTCATCATGATCTTTCTAACAACATCAAAGGCACATTCCAATTCCTCTGAAATTTTCAGCTACAATTTAATTTAATTTTCACTGAAGAAATCATTCAATATTCAAGAACTTTTGCACAGCAAGTCCAAACACCATGAAACCAAGCCCATGCACCCCTCCTCATAGACAGCTTTCCAAAGACACCAAGAACACAATCTGAAGCATCCCGGTTCAGTGGAACTCATAACTACAAAACAAAACAAAACAAATTACCTTCCTTCAGAGATAGATCTTCTGATCAATTGTTAATTGATCTCTAAGATGAAAGGGCATAAACAAACCCTAACTCTATCCCCTCCACATAAAAAGAATAAAATAGTGCAAAAGATGAGTTTACAAGTGACATGTTAGTTGGGCTAAAACGTGATAAGTGCTTTGACATACCTTACCTTAGGAATAAAATATCTTCAACTTTTTAAGATTTTGTTTTAACTTAAGATGAAATAATGAGATTAGTTTGACCTCCTGATTTCAAAAGATTAGAATATCCCCCCTCTATGATTTGGGTGTCATCTAAAATTTTTACCTAGGAGTGTTGCCATGTCCAGGCTCTGGTGTAAATTTTAAGGTATCTGGATCAAAGGTTCATAATTCTGTTAAAATTGAATTTGAATTTTATCGTGAAATTGTCTCTTGTTCAATGTGAAGCTCAAACCTCTATTGAGTTAAATAAATTTGTTTAAAACCATATAATCTTTTTTTTAAAAATTGTTTCACCAAAACTTTTTTTGTAGTTCTAACACAAAGAATTCTCATTATGTCAAAGAATTGATGATAGATGATTACGAACCCATTCACTCAACCCTCAATGAGAATTTATTAGTTATCCTTCTCCCAGAAAACAAACCAAAAAATTCAACCTTTCTCCCCCCCCCCTTGCACAAAAGAAAAAAAAGTGGGCCTATTCATTGCCTCCTTTCATTGCTCACAAAAACTTTTTTTTCTGTTTATTGTGTTTGTCCTCAATTTTCTCCTAAACTAATACCCCAGGTCCATGAGCATGGTACCTTTATTTATCCTAGACTAACACCCCAATTCCATGAGCATTGTAGCTATGTAAACAAGTTATAAGTTTCAGTTGGTTGCAATGAAAATGAAACTAAACTTGATCTTGAACAAAACCAAGCTCCAAATATTTTAAGAAGTCTCTACAATATTTCAGAGGTTTTATAATTAAAACAAAATGCTCTCAAAACTACACCAAAGACTTTATCAGAGAAAACCAAAACTAAAAACCAAAGGTTTCAAATTCAAGAAGTGGACAACACTGGTCCGAACCACTCTGAGTAAGGTTAAATGAAATAAAAAATATCCCTATTATCCCTAGGTGTGAATCTAGCTGAAAAAGGTGCCAAGTGATTAGGGTTTGGTCTGAGATTTAGGTCATAGACTTCAATTGTCTGAGATGTAGCTCATAATCTACTCTGTTTTCTTATGTATGATGGTAACTAGATGCAGGTAGATGGTTAACACCAAGGTAAGGGTTAGTGGGTTGTCATCAGGTAGATAGGAAAACCAGGAGCAGGGCTAACCACCATGGTTAGCTACTAGGGAACTGGAACCCAATGGAAAAGTGTTTCCTGTCCACTCAACATTCATCCCTAGTGTTGCTCTTTCGGCTGTGGGTTCACTTTGGCCCCAACACATGTATGGAAAGATCCAGATAAACCAAAAAACTTGCTTATCCTTGCACCATCAGCTCTGCCAAAACAAGTGTCAATTGGGAGTCAATTTGGAGTCTCTTATATCTTGGTTTGTCTTCTTTGCGTTTGGACACACAATCAACCATAAAAGTGCATTTCCAGGGTCCCGCATATGCAACAAATTGTGTTACAAATTATTAAGAAATTTGACGCACATGGAAAAAGATGATGAAAGAAACATTTATACAACACACAAATGTCAGATGGCGGCTGCTTGCCGCCCATGCACGGCCGACTTCGCTTGCTTGCATCTTCTTCTTGCCAAAGCAAACCATGATATCCATTCTTCAACCATTAATAATTTCTCGTCATTCGCCGAACTCATACATCCCAAGTAAGTACATCAAAGAAGTAGCTGTGTGTCTCTTCGAAGACATCTGATTTTAAAAAACAAGGGAAGCATTTGTGCAATCCTCAATTTCTCCAGAAATTTGCCTTAGGGAGGACAAAGGGCACAATTGAATGAACACTTGCTGGGCCTGGTTTCTGAGCACTAATTAGATGGATGAAATAATTTCATGAGTTGTTTGGTTTGTTGGCCTTGCCTACCAAGGTGAGGATATTGTGTTTAGACTCATTATCTGAGAGTATAGTAGCTTAAGGGATTTTGGCCCCTAGGGCAATAGGTCTATTTTTATATGAGGATTTTTGAAAGATGATATTTTGGGCTTGTGTTGAAACTTGCGATCAGTTGTTACATATAGTAAAGGACATCGAGACTTGAAGCATCATTTCATCCATCTGTCCCATCATCCATCCGTCCATCCGTCCGGTCATCCATCCATCCTGTCATGATCTGTTTACTCTGACCGAAAATGGCTGACTCTGCCTGGAGGGCCTGTCATGTGTAGCATTTTGAGCATTTGCCTTTTCCTGTTCTTCCTTTCTCATCTCAATCAGGAAAAGTTTATGAAAAAAAACAGGAAAAAAAGAAAACATGTTTATGATGGAAAAACAGAAAAAATACATATTACTTTTTTTTTTTAAAAACCCTATAGCCTACCCTACCTAGACAATATAACTGGTGGTTTGCAAGGTGAGTATTTGAAAACTGACCTTTATGCATAATTTATTATTTAAAAAAAAACCCAAGTAAATTGATAACCAGGGGT